>JAAUYD010012104.1_pt1 | contig 32904 bp, 27 predicted proteins | sample 7278101 | NCBI WGS metagenome assembly JAAUYD01 (sample SAMN14350128, study PRJNA611818) | marine sediment metagenome | isolation source: surface marine sediment (0.6m) | place: French Polynesia: Moorea | collected 2018-08
GCGGGCCGTCTCGAGATCTTCGGCCTGAACGATGTAGCCGCGTGTTGCCTGTGGTTCCGGTGAGGTGTCCGACCCTGCCAGCAGGATCGTGCCCATGCCGACGACTGCGGCCAGCACGAGCGAAGCGATAATCCATCTTCGCATCGAGGCGCCCCCTAACGCACTATGTTGGTGTTCTTGTTTCGATGGCGGGCACGTTATCAGACCGGACCGGACTTGGCAGCAACTATGGCGATGGCGACAGAGCCCTGTTTCGGCAGCGGAAATTCGTAGGCGACGAAGCAACGATTTCGACCACATTAGGTCACGGGGTCACAGTTATGCCGACCCTCGCCGGGCGCCGGGAGCCGGCCGGATGCGGCCTCTGAAAACGCGCGGAAGACGCACGACGAAAACGGCGCAGTTTGCGCAATCCACGCGCATGCGCGCACACCGGCCGAGCGCGCCGACCGTGTCGATTGGCCCGCTTTCGGGGAATCACATAGACTCGGGCGAAATGACTACAACGACCCGCCAACTCGACGAATTGCTTGCCGATGTCCGCACCATAACGGTGCTGACGGGCGCCGGCGTCAGCACCGGATCGGGAATTCCGGACTATCGCGACCGCGATGGCGAATGGAAACACGCACCACCGATGCAATATGCCGAGTTCTCGGGCAGCGACGAGGCACGCCGGCACTACTGGGCGCGCAGCTACGTCGGTTGGCAGCGGTTCGGCAAAGCCCGGCCGAACGCAGCGCATGTTGCGCTTGCCGGGCTCGAGGCAGCCGGCAGGATCGACACGGTAATCACGCAGAATGTCGATCGCCTGCACAGCCGTGCCGGCAGCCGGAACGTCATCGATCTTCATGGTGACTTGAGCAGGGTCCGCTGTATCGATTGCGACGACCTGTCGCCGCGGCACAGGTTTCAGCACGACTTGAGGGACGCGAATCCCGACTGGCACGCACACGTGTCCGGTTGTCGCCCTGACGGCGACGTCGAGCTCACCGCAAGCGGCCATGACGAGTTCCGGGTGCCTGGTTGTCGGAAATGTGGCGGGCGCATCAAGCCCGACGTCGTCATGTTCGGGGAATCTGTACCCCGGCAGCGGGTCGAAGCTGCCATGTCAGCCGTAGATCGAACAGACGCTCTTCTCGTTGTCGGCTCGTCGCTGATGGTTTTCTCCGGCTTTCGCTTCGCCCGGCACGCTCACGAGACCGGCAAACCGATCGCGATCGTCAATCAGGGCAAGACCCGCGCCGACGACATTGCCGCCGTGAAAGTCGAGGCCGATTGCGGCGAACTTCTGTCGCGACTTGACGAGCAGCATCTCGCCGGCGCCGTCCCGGCTTAGCGAATGCTGCAGAGCGCCAAAGAAAGCCTGTCTGCACGCTATGCGCGTACTCGCGCGGCATCGCTCGCGCTTTGCGAGTTCCTGGCTATCGAGGACCAGGTCGTGCAGAGCATGCCCGATGTCAGCCCGACGAAGTGGCACCTTGCGCATGTGACGTGGTTTTTCGAGCGCTTCGTGCTCTCGCCATACGCCGGCGGTTACGAACCGCTGGACGAACGGTATCACTACCTCTTCAACTCTTATTACTACACGGCCGGCCAGATGCACGCTCGGCCACAGCGCGGTCTCCTGACGCGGCCCACGGTCGGGGAGGTCGCCGAGTACCGCCGACACGTTGACGCGGCCATGTTGCAGCGGCTCGATGACGTCGTCGAGCCGGACCTGGAGTTCCTCGTTGAACTGGGACTCAATCATGAGCAGCAACACCAGGAATTGATGCTCACGGACATAAAACACGTCCTCTCGTGCAATCCGTTGCAGCCCGCCGCGCACCCGGAACTCGAAGCGCCTCCGGTTTGCGAGCCCGCACCGCTGTCATTCACCACCGGCGCAACCGGTATCCGCGAAATCGGCCATGCCGGTAACGGTTTCTGCTTTGACAATGAAACGCCGCGCCACGAAACGCTGCTGCGTCCGCACGCCATCGGGTCTCGTTTGATCACGAACGGCGAGTATCGCGAATTCATCCACGATGGCGGATACGGCACGAGCGAGCTGTGGTTGTCGGACGGCTGGGCGACGATCAATGAGCGCGGCTGGCGGCGACCGCTTTACTGGGACGAAGGCCTCGAGCAGGAATTCACGTTGGGAGGGCTGCGCGAGCTGGATGTTAACGCGCCAGTCACGCATGTGAGCTATTATGAAGCGGACGCGTTCGCCCGTTGGGCCGGTGCCCGCTTGCCCACTGAAGCCGAATGGGAGGTCGCGGCGCGCGAACACGCAATTGACGGGAATTTCGCCGATTCGGGCTTCTGGCAGCCAATCGCGGGGAATGGCCCGCAGTTCTTCGGTGACGTCTGGGAATGGACCTCATCACCGTATGCGCCTTATCCCGGATTCAAACCGCTCGACGGCTCGCTTGGCGAATACAATGGCAAATTCATGTGCAATCAGATGACCGTGCGTGGCGGCTCGTGTGCCACGGCTCTCGAACATATTCGGCCCGAGTACCGGAGTTTCTTCTATCCTGACGCCCGCTGGCAGTTTCTCGGCATTCGGCTGGCAAAAAACGAAGGAGCGTGAGGCGATGCCTACTTCTGTCGAGCACGCGGCATACCTGACCGAGCAGGACGATGCGCCCGGCGACGAGCTCGCCGAACTGATCGATGGCCTCGGCCAGCCCTTGAAGACGATCTCGCCGAAGTACTTCTACGACGAGCGAGGCTCGCAGCTTTTCGAACGGATCACTGAGCTGCCCGAGTACTACCTGACGCGAACCGAGCTGTCGATCATGGACCGCCACATAGGGGAGATGGCATCACTAATCGGCCCCAAGGCCAGTCTCATCGAATTTGGCAGCGGGTCGAGCCAGAAGATCCGAATACTGCTGGCCCACCTCGTGGATCTCGCCGCCTACGTGCCAGTCGACATTTCCCGCGAGCATCTGGTGGTATCGGCCGATGCGCTCGCGGCGGACTACCCCGGCATCGAGGTCCTGCCCGTTGCCGCAGACTTCACCCAACCGTTCGAGCTGCCGAACCCGGCCATCATGCCGGTTCGCAACATTGTTTATTTCCCCGGCTCGACGATCGGCAATTTTTCACCAGTTGCGGCGCTGGGATTGCTCGAGGTCATGCATCACGAAGCCGGCACCGGGGGTGGCCTTCTGATCGGCATCGATTTGCGCAAGGATCGCGAGACGCTGGAGCGCGCGTACAACGACGCCAGCGGCGTCACGGCCGAGTTCAACCTGAATGTGCTGACTCATCTCAATCGTGTTTTCGGTGCCGATTTCGATCGCCGGGCGTTTCGTCATCTTGCCGAGTACAACGAGCGCGACGGGCGCATCGAAATGTATCTCGTCAGCGAAAAGGACCAGACCGTGAGCATCGGCAACACAACCGTTTCAATCGCCGTAGGCGAACGCATCCTGACGGAGCATTCGCACAAGTACGACCTGCAGGACTTCGCGGCGCTCGCCGTAGGAGTCGGTTTCAGACCCGTCAGGCACTGGACGGATGCGAACGAGAGGTTCGCCGTCTGCTTTTTCGAACGCGACTAGACGACATCGCGAAGCTCACAAGATGGCGGGCACCCAATGCGAAAGACCAAGAAGATAGTCGCCTGGCTATTCGGCCTGATCGTTGCAGGGTACATCGCCGTGGCGATTCGCGTGGCGACATACGACAACGCGGCACCTCCTTATGAGACTCCGCGCGCGAGCCTCGAGACGATTGCAATCTTCGGCGCCAGCGGCACGGCCGGAGACGGCATACTCAAGGCTGCGCTGGCGAATCCCGAGATCGAGACGATCCATGTCATAACGAGACGCGAGACCGCGCGTATTGCCGAGGGCGTTGCCTCGGGCAAGGTCGAGATGACAATTCACATGGATTACCTCGACTACACCGCGATCTACGATCAGGTCGCCGGCGTCGACGCTGTTTTCTGGGCAATCGGCCTGAGCTCGCTCGGTGTCGAAGAAGACCGGTATCGCCGTATCCACGTCGACTTTCCGCGACGCTTCGTCGAGGAATGGGAAGGGGTCAGCACGAAACCGGCAATCTCGTTTCACTACATCAGTTCGAGCGACATCTCCGAAGACTCCCGAGCGATGTGGGCGCGGGTCAAGGTCGAAGCGGAAAACGCGTTGTTCGGATTTGCTGAGGGCACCAGACTGCGCGTCATCGCCTACCGGCCCGACTACATCGGTCCGACCAGGGAAGAAGCACACCTCGGTCAGAAGATTCTCTACGGCTTCTTCAAACCGCTTGGTGCCGCCCTGAAAGCGGAGCAGATTGGCCAGGCGATGATGGAAGCAACGTCGCGCCGCGACGAGTTTGTCAATGGCGACAAACTGGGCACGTTCAAGATCATTCGATACAGCGACGCCTACGAGGAACGCTAGCGTCCTGAGAAGACGCTAATCCTCGATGCCGAGTCTCTCATGCATGATGGGGCTGGTCGTCGTGTACTGTACGTGCACCTTTTTGTCGGGTTCGACGCGCGCCTTGATCGCGAACGCAGCAAGCGCCGCTTCGTGAAAGCCGCAAAGTATCAGTTTCTTCTTGCCCGCGTAGTAGTTGATGTCGCCGACCGCATAGATGCCGGGCTCCGACGTTTCAAACTTCTCCGTATCGACATTGATCGTCTTGCGATTGATATCGAGGCCCCAGTCGGCAATGGGCCCGAGCTTGGGCGCCAGCCCGAAGAACACGAGGACGTGGTCGACGTCGACGTCGACCGCATCGCCTTCTTTCGGCTGGATCGTGATCGACGACACCTGCCCGTCCTCCCCCTCGATGGCCTTCGCTTTGGCGCTCGTAATCTCGTCCATGACGCCGTCAGCTACGAGTCTTTTCATCTTCGCGACAGAATCGGGCACGGCACGATACTCGTCGCGGCGATGCACGAGCGTAATACGCTCGGCGACGTCCGCGAGCTCGAGTACCCAATCGAGCGCGGAGTCGCCGCCACCGAGAATCGCAAGCTTCTTGCCGCGGAACTGCTCCGGCTCACGGACACGGTAATGCAGCGTTTTGCCGGCGTAGTCTTCGGCGCCCTTGACGTGCAGCGGCCGCGGCTGGAAAGAGCCGACGCCGGCCGCAATGACCACGGCCTTCGCCGTGAACTGCGTACCTTTGCTGGTCTGGACGAAAAACGTCTCATCGTCGTTGCGTTGCAGGACCTGCACTTCCTCGCCAAGGTGAAGGCCGGGGCTGAACGGTTCGATCTGCTTGAGCAGCGACTCGGTCAGTTCCTCGCCCGTGCAAACAGGAATGGCCGGTATATCGTAGATCGGCTTGTCCGGGTACAACTCCGTGCACTGTCCACCGGGCTGACGAATGGAGTCGACGACTTCCGCCTTGAGGCCGAGCAGGCCGAGTTCGAATACCTGGAAAAGACCGCAGGGGCCAGCGCCAATGATGACGACGTCTGTGTGGATCACGGGGTACCTCCTTCAACGAGGGCGTTATCCTATTGAAAGGTCCCAGCGTGTCAAATAGGTACGAGGCGCAAGCTGCTAGCAGCCTATTGAAAAGCTGCCTGTTGCCGATACAACCAGCGCAGTTGCAGGCTCGCGCCAACCAGGAACAGCACGAGCAGGACCAGGTAGGCACTTCTCAGGAGCGGATCGTCGATAGAGGTAACGATCGGGTCGCCGACCGGCAACCGCATCAGGCCATCGGTAACCGCGGGGATACAGTGAAAGAGCAGCGTCGCCGAGAAGCTGAGTGCCTGCACGTATCGCGACAGTTTCCCGAACAGATTCAGCGTCGCCGCTGCCATGCCGACCACCAGCGCCGCCAGCGTCAAAACCGCGAGCCCGTGCGCCGGGCCGAATTCGCCGTGCTGAAAAATGGCGAGGGCGGTCCCGGCCGTCACCAGTGTTGTCGCCAGGTAGATCTGCGCCGATCGGTTCTTCGGGTCGATTTCCCGGTACCTGACAAGGGTCACGGCGCCGCTGACGAGCGCAATGATGCCCATCGCGGTATGAAACCAGCCAAGTGGGGTGATCTCGGGCATGCGCCGATCGTATCACGCCTCCGGGCCGCGGCCGGACCGGTAGACCTCGCGCATACCCCGCGTCTCAAACAGCAGCGTCGAGCAGAACGTCAACGTCGCCACGACGGCGAGGATGACCGTCATGCGCGTGTATGGCTGTCCCAGCGCGACACGCATCTCGAGAAGCCGGTACAGCGTCCAGAGCCATTCGAGCGCTCCGAGCACGAGCGCGGCCTGCACGATCCGGGCGACCAGGACATGGCGCACGGGTAGCAGCCCAATCAGCGCCAGGCAAGCGACGACGAGTGGGGTGTTACCGTCGCGCAGAAAATGCGCGCCGAGCAAGACGAGGCTCAGCACAATCGGCGTCAGAGCAAGCGCCTTCTTCATCGGCCCAAACCGAGCGCAGTGTCCAACCGCTCCAGATCCGCATCATCGGTATAGACATGAGGTGCGACGCGCAGGTGATCGCCCCGCACGCTGGCGTATATGCGATGCTCGCTCAGTCGCGCGGCCAGTTCCCGCGGATCCGTGTCGGGCAGACGCGCACTCTGGAAATGGGGCCCCCGGTGCCCGGTCGGCATAACCTCGAAGCCGTGCGCCTCGAGAATGTCGGCAATTCTCTCGTTCGTCGCATTCAGAGTGCCCGCGATCGTCTCGACGCCCCAGGCATCGAGCAATCCGAGCGCCGCGACGGCGCCCGAGATGTTCGGGAAGCCGCATTTCTCTCCCATGTCGAATCGCCGTGCGCCGGGCTGGTAACGATCGGTAAACTCGGCGAGCCGCGAGAAATCTTCCGCCCGGTCGCGGCTCATCCAGGCTTCCTCGATCGGCACACCGTCGAAATATTCCTCATCGACGTACAGGAATGAAACGCCATAGGGACAGAATTGCCACTTGTACCCCGCCGCAACCATGAAATCCGGCGCCAGGTGACGGATGTCGACCGGACAGGCTCCGACCGTTTGTGTAAGGTCGAGCACGACCTTCGCATCGACGTTTCTCAGAGCGGGAATGACGGCATCGAGGTCGACCGCCTCAGCCGACGCCCAGTGGTGTTCTTCTAGCGTGGCGACGGCGATACGCTCGCCATGGTGTGCAATCGCCTCCAGCAATGCCTCGGCCCACGTCCGGCCCTCCCCCCGCGAGACCACCCGAATCTCGGCGCCTGACGCGAGTGCCTGCCGCTGCCACGAGTAGTAGTTCGACGGAAACTGTTCGCTCATCGTCAGGATGATGTCACCGGCGCGCGTCGACAGATTGTTGGCGGCACACGCAACGCCGTACCCGGCTGACGGCACGACCGCAATATGATCCGGCCCGCAACCTATCAGTTGCGCGAACTTTTCGCGCAGCGTCTCGACGCCGCTGAAAAAGTCGGGCGGCGAGATTGTCCATGGTCTCGCGCGCCGTACTACACCCCGAACGGCTGCCTCGAACACCGCGCGTGGCTGCGGCGTCATGTAGGCCGCATTGAGGTAGCAGATATCGCGCGGAAGATCGAACGCTGCCCGGAAGTCGCTCGCCACGGTTAGCTCAGGTGCGACTTGAACGGTCGCGTGAAAAAGAAGAACAGGCCGGCCAAGAACGCGGCGAGCGACGCCCACATCGACAGGCGCCAGAAGCTCGTCGCCGCTTTCAGGATCTCGAAACGCTCAACGTAGATCGTCTCACAGGCACCGTCGCCTGTGTCGGTGCGCGTCGTGCTCGTGCCGCGCAAACCGCCGGGGCTTTCATAACTCGCCAGATAGCCGCTGACACGAATCTGGTCCCCGATCCGGATCTTGCGGACGCGATCGCGGATATCGTCGTCGTCCGACAAGAGGTGATTGTTCGACAGCTGATCCATGTTGAACGAATTCCAGGCCGCCGTATCTCGGGTTCTCACGTTGCAGGTGAAGATACCGTTCCAGAAATCGAGCTTGCCGAGCTCTGCGGTCGTCGTATTGTCACCCCAGACGACACATACATCGAGCATGTTCAGGTGGTCGTCTGCGAGGCGATGCATACGGCTATTGTCGTCATGGTGGCGATACGACACGACCATACCGACGAGGTCATACGCGTACTCCGGCAGTATCCTGTAGCTCACGTCTTCCCAGTTGACCTCGAATGGACGCTCACGCGCTGCCGTCTGGCGCGGTTCATCGGCAATCGAGGGAACGTAATCGATGGAACCCGGCAGATCATTGCGGTTCCAAAACGAAACCAGCAGCCACAAGAAACTGACGATGACCAGGACGTTTGTCGCTTTATGCATTCCCGAATTCCACCTCGGACCAGCGCGTATTCTAATGCAATGCGCGGCGCCACCGCGCACCGGCATCGTGCGATAATCGCGCCATGGCAACTTTTGTTTCGGAACTTCGCCGGCGCAACGTCCTTCGCGTAGCCGCAGCCAACGCGCTCGTCGCCTGGATCCTGATCGAGGCAGGCTCTGTGCTGCTTCCAACCTTTGGTGCGCCTGAGTCGTTCTTCAAGGTCTACGCGATCGTCATCGTGATCGGTTTCATCGCGTCGCTGGTTTTCACATGGGTCTTCGAGGTAACCCCTGAGGGTGTCAAGCTGGACCGCGACGTCGACCAAACGCAAGCAGAACCGCAGTCGCGTAGCCGCATGAACGCACTGATCATCGGTCTGCTCGTACTCGCGCTGGGCGTCTCTATCACATTGAACATCACGGGCCTGCGCAGTGACGACTCGGAGACCGTCGCCGACGCGATCCGCGATTCGATCGCGGTACTGCCGTTCGAAAACCGCAGCACGGATGCCGAGAACCAGTTCTTCGCCGATGGGATTCACGACGACATCCTGACGCGTCTCGCCAGTGTCGAATCGCTACGCGTCATTTCGCAATTTTCGGTCGAACGCTATCGCAATTCGTCTCGCGACATCCGTCAGATCGGACTCGACCTCGACGTCAGAACGATTGTCGAAGGCGCTGTGCAGCGCATTGGTGACCAGGTGCGCATTACGGTGCGGCTCATCGACACACAAACCGACGAACAGCTCTGGGCCGAGACCTACGACAAAGCGATGACTCTGCAGAACGTCTTCACGATACAGAGCGAGATCAGTGCGCATATTGCGACGGCGCTGCGCGCGGCCCTCTCGCCGGCGGAAGAGCTGCGTCTCGCCTCAATACCAACCGACAGCACCGCAGCCTACGAAGCGGTCGTGAACGGTCGACGCAATCTCGCGATTCGAAGCTTCTCGTCCCTGCTCGAAGCGCGTCGGCAATTCGAAAGGGCCATCGAGCTCGATCCGGACTATGCGCAGGCGCACGCCGGACTCGCACAGGCCGTACTGATTCTCGTGACCAATCACCAGGCCCTGCCTAATGCCGAAGCGTTTGCCATCGCCGAGGAGGCGCTCGACAAGGCCCTCGGCAACGATCCGGAGCTGGCCCGCGCTTACGCCGTACGTGGGCTGATGAAGATGATGAAATGGGAAATGACGCGTGTCGGCGACGGCAATCTCGAAGCCGCGGAGGACTACGAGCGAGCGATCGCGCTGAGCCCGAGCCTCGCCGATGCCTACGTCTGGTTTGCCTCACTTCGCGAATCGGAGAGCAATTTCGACGCCTCGATCGATCTCCTGACCAGGGCACTCGGCGTGGATCCGCTGAGTCGCATCCCCTACGTGAACCTGCCGAGCTTCTACGCCGCCCTCGGACAGAACGACGAGACGATTCGCCTGCTTCTCCGGGCAAGCCGGTTTTTCGAGGACTGGTCGACGCCTTACGGCTACATGAGCACTCACATGCAGAAGCTCGGGCGGCTCGATGAGTCGGTCGCGTGGGGCCTTCGCGAGATGGAACTCAGCGAGGACCCGATGGCCGGCGGCAGCCTGATCGGGATCTACCAGGAGTTCGGCAACGACGAGGCCGTCGCCGCCTACGTCGCGGCATTTCCCGAAGACCATCCGCTTTTCCCGCTCGGCAAGAGCTACTGGCACTACATCAGCCGCGACTACGATGCGGCCCTCGAGGCAATTAGCGAGATCGACGACATTGCTGCGATACCGAAGGAACCGTTCATGGGTCTCGTTGTCGGTGCGACAGTCATGTCGGGCGAATACGACCTCGCCCATAGCTATCTGACGCAGGCGAGTCCGTCGCTTGCCGCCGATACCGAACTCGTCGTGGACCGCAAGAATCTCTATGCGGCCGTTCTGCTCGCCTTTGTCGAGCAGAAACGAGGTCGAATGGGTGAAGCGAAGAAGTTGCTCGACCTGGCCGAGGTCACCGTCGAGTCCGTCCCACGTCTCGGCATGCGCGGCCACGGCATCAAGGACGTTCACATACTGACGATGCAGGGCCGGCCAAACATGGCAATCGAACGCCTCAGCGAGGCCGTCGACGAGGGCTTCCTGAGTTCTCAAGCTTTCGACGTGTGGCCTTTCGACATCGACCCGATTCTCGAGCCACTGCGCTCTGACCCGCGTTTCGAGCAAATCGTGCAACGGATGCAGGATCGCATCGAGATCATGCGCCGCAACGTCGAGGAAGCGCAGACGAGCGGTGACTGGTCGACCTTGCTGGCCAGGGCCGAGACGACCTGACCCGGATGTTGGCGTCGCGCGCTTGCCTGAGCGTTATCGCGGTGTGCTCAGCCGCGGCGGCAGCGCCGGATCCCGATCAGTTCAATGCCGGACTTCAAAATCGCAGCGGACTGGCGTTCTCCCCGGACGGCAGGACCGCCTGGTGGGCAGAGTGGGACGGGAAATGGGGCAGCAGCGACAGGAGTCCGTCGACGATCTACCAGTCGACATACGATGGCGATACCTGGAGCAAGCCGGCGAAAGCGCCTTTTTCAGCGGATTTCTCCGATGACGACCCTTTTGTATCGCCCGATGGCGAGTGGCTCTATTTTGTCTCCGATCGCCCGGTTGACGATTCGGACGAAGACCAGGACGCGAACATCTGGCGCTTCTCGCTCAAGGGCGACGGCCAGCTTGAGCACCTTTCGGTGAACTCGCCCGACACGGAGTATACGCCGGTCGTCACGTTCGCGGGCAGGCTGTACTTCGCCTCGGACAGGGACGGCGGCTTCGGTCGCGGCGATGTCTACATGGCCGAACCGACGGACGACGGGTTTCTCGCACCCGTGCCGCTTGGGTCGAGCGTCAACAGCCGCTTTGGCGAGTGGAACGTCTGGATCTCGCCCGGTGAACGGGTGCTGATTTTCGAATCATCATCGCGTCCCGGTAATCGCTCGAAATCCGGCGATCTCTATTTCAGCCGGCACGCGCCGGAGGGCTGGGCTCCCGCGATACCGCTAGAGTCCCTCAATTCGACGGACAGCGACCTGTTGCCGCGCATGCACCCGGACGGCGAGACTCTCTATTACACGACAGCGCCAATCGGCGGCCACGCGCGCATAGTTTCTGTGAAATGGGTTAATCCAATTGGGGCCGAGAAGCATCTAAAGAGCATTACCGAATAAGTTCGGAGGCTTGCCATGAACCCGAAAACCATCTCCAGGACGTTGGTTCTGTCCATTCTTCTGCTCCCGGCACTTGCGTTTGCAGACTTTTTTGCCGAGAAGGCCTCGTTCGAAGAGCGCCTGATGCTCGATGAGCCAGTGGTCCTTAACGTCGACACGGGCAGCGGATCGATCGAGGTCAGCTCCGGTCCAGGTTCCGAGGCGATCATCAAGGGCGAAGTCCGCGTCCGCAAACGGATGTTCCGGGTGAGTTCCGGAAATGCCGAGGAAATCCTGAACCAGGTCCTGGAAAATCCGCCGATCGTCCTCGACGGCGAGCGACTGCGGGTCGGTCATTTCGAAGACCGCAGCCTCGCGAAGCGGGTCAGAATCAGCTACGAAATCGTAGTCCCTGCCAATACCGAAGTCATCGCGGATACGGGCTCGGGTTCGATCACGATTCGTGACATCGCCGCACCGGTCGATGCCGATACCGGCTCGGGCAGCGTCACACTCGAGAACATCGATGGCCCGGTGAAAGCCGACACTGGAAGCGGCTCGATTCACGCCGACGGAATCGGCGGTGCGTTTCATGCCGATACCGGCAGCGGCAGCGTCTATCTGATGCAAACGGCTCCGGGTGACGTTTTGGTCGACACCGGATCCGGCAGCAGCGAATTACTCGGCGTCGTCGGTGCCCTGCATGCGGATACGGGCAGCGGCCGAATCGTCGTCCAGGGGCGCCAGGAAGGACGCTGGCGGCTCGACACGGGCTCCGGCGCCGTGCGCATCGATCTCCCGGACGATGCAGCATTCGATCTGGACGCCAGATCGAACTCCGGCGGCATTACGATCGATCACCCGGTCACGGTGCGCGGCAAAGTCACCAAGAAGCATCTGAAGGGAGCGGTCCGCGGCGGCGGGTACTTGCTAGAGATCGATACCGGTTCCGGCAGCATCCGGGTTGAGTAGGCGGCTAGCCGCCTGTTGAAGGAACTGGCCGGCGGCTAGACAGCGCGAATCTTCTTGCTCGTCTGCTTCTTGCGCGTCGTTTTCTTGCGCGTGGCCTTCTTGCGTGCCGTTGGCTTCAGGGCTGCCTTGAGTTCGTTCACCGACGATTCGAGGCAGTCCACGAAATACTCCATGTCGGGAAGGATCTCGCGCGTTGACGTCACATTGAACGTCATCTCGCCATTGTAACTGGGCGTGGCAATGAACAGACCCATACCGTTGACCAGCGGCGCGATACCGTACGCGCCCACCTGTTTGGCGCCGTTCATATAGAGCGGCATTTGCGGGCCTGGAACATTCGAAATAAACAGGTTGCACATGCGTGAGGCCATGCCGGCGCGAAGAACGAGGCGGCCGGCAAGCACCTGCGTTGCAGCTGGCACATACTTGCTCAGATCCGTCATGAGGCGCGCGGACACGCCGGATTTGGCCTCCTTGCTCTTCCGGGTCGCGCCATGAATGGACTGCAGCCGCTCGACCGGATCTTCGACGTTCGTGTAGATCGGCGCGGTCATCGCCGTAATGTTGTTGCGCGGTGAGCTTGCATCGGAACTCTCGCCACCGCGCGCATTGATGGGCACCCAGGCAACCAGAGATTCCTCGGGCAGCTCTCCGTGATGCAGTAGATACTGTCGCAGCGCACCGCCACAAACGGCCAATACGACGTCATTGACCGTACTTCCCGGCACCGCCTTGCGGATTGTTTTGAGGTCTTCCAGCGAAAAGGCCCGGGCACCGAACATCTTCTGCGGCGCGACCGGTACGTTGAAACGCGTGTCAGGCACGCTTCGCCCCTCACCCTTCCTCGAAGTCAGCGTTTTCTGCGCGATGTGATACACGCTTGGAACCGCACGCATAACCGCGTCGGTCATACCGATTGGCGAGCGCACCGAATGCCAGGCCGCCCTGATCGCCATGTCGATCATTCCGGGCTTCGGGCTGCGTCGCAGCCTGGCCATGTTGAGCGGGACGGCCGGGGTGCCCTTGTTGTCGATGTCCGCGAGCGCAGCAAAGAAATCCATGATCGATTTGCCGTCGACGGCGGCGTGGTGAATCTTGGTAGCGATCGCGTAACTGCCTTTCGGCAGCCATTCGACGTTGTCGAGCCCTTCGACAACATACATCTCCCAAAGCGGTCGATTCATGTCGAGCGGCCGGGAGTGGTACCGCGCCATATGAATGCAGAACTGCCGCCAGTCGCCGGGCTCCGGGAGCCGGCTATGGCGGATGTGGTACTCGAGATCGAAGTACTCGTCGTCGACCCAGTAGGGATAGTCGAGCTCGAGCGGCACGCGAACGAGCCGCCGCTTGAAGATGGGGCTCATGTGCAGCCGGCCGTCGACGTGCGCCAATATGTCCTTGAATCGCACGACGTCGCCGTCGGGCAGGGTTGACTGGTCGAAGATCGAAATCGTCGTCAGGTGCGTCAGATTCTCGGCCGTCTCGAGGTAGAGAAACTGCGCGTCCTGGGGATTCAACTGGTCCATGCGTTACTCCGTATCGCCGCTGGCGGCGCGCTGCACGACCCTGGGCCTCGGAGGAGGCTTCTGGCCAAGTGCTTCCATATACATATTACGTACCGCGGCAACATGTTCGTCGATCTTCTCTTCCGTCCAGTCGTCGGTCTCGATCGGCGGCAGAACCTCGACTTTCACGGTACCCGGGTGATACAGCATGTCGCCCTTCGGTTGAACATCGCCCGAATTGTGAATGACGATCGGGACGATCGGCACGCCCGCCTGCATTGCGAGGTGAAACGCGCCTTTTTTGAAGCGCGCGAGCGTCGGTGTGACGCTGCGTGTGCCTTCCGGCGACATCGCAACCGATTTGCCCCCGATGCGCATGGCGTCGACGAGCGGCGTCATTTGTTCGATAGCCGAAGCCGTGTTCTTGCGGTCGATCAGCACGACGCCACAGGCCTCGAGCACCTTGCCGACGATCGGCATGTCGCGAATCTCCTGCTTGCCGACACCGGAGATGTCGCGGCGCAGAAGACGGGCAATGACGACGAGATCGACGTTGCTTTGATGATTGAATATGAAAACGGCCGGCCGCTTCGACCACAGATGCTGTTCGCCATCGACCCGAAGGTTCAGGCCGATGATCGCGCTTGCGACATCGGCGAAAACGGATACCGAGAAATTGATGGCGTCCCGACGCGATCCGGTCAATGCCCAGATCGGCAGGCCGGCAAAGAACGAACCAACGAGACTTGCCGGCACCATCAGCGAACGCAGGAAGTCCGACGGGCTCGTGAAGCCGCGGCTGCCGAACCGGCGCACCGGCCAGCCACGCCGTTCGGCAATGTCCTGAAGTCGGGAATTCGGATTGAGCGGCCGCGGGTTGCCAACGCGCTCCAGCAACTGGATATCGTCATCGCTATCCGAGTAGAAGAAACTCCTGTCAAGGTTGACGCCGCATCGCTCGGACAACGACTCCGCGGCCGTGACTTTGCCGGGGCCGAAACAGGTCGGCCTGACGACGCCGCCCGTGAATTCGCCCCTGTCGTCGACTTCGAGTTCGGTGCACAGGACATGCTCGATATCGAGCTCGCGCGCTGCCGGCTGCACCTGATAGGGCGTCGCCGACGAAATAATCGCGATCGTATGGCCCTTCTTGCGGTGTGCTTCGATCAGTGCGCGGGATTCCGGGTATATCTGCCTCGCGATGTGTGTACGAAACAGCTCCTCACCGAAATTGGCATAGCTGTCTTCGCGAATACCGCGCAGGAACTGCGCATTGGCGATCATCATTGCCGAGAACCCGAGCTGGCCAAGCCCGAAGCTGCCCATCGCGCCGATCAGCTCGAAGAGCTCGCGAACCGACAGATTGCCGCGCTTGATCTGTTCCTGGATGAACGCCGTCGCCGAATAGCCGGATATGATGGTGCCATCGAAGTCGAACAGCGCGCCGATCTCGGGGCCGTCCGGCAGTTCAAGTATTTCGGCTACAACGTCCTGATGTGGATGCATGGGGCTCTCCGGCAAGGTCGGCCATTATAGCGCCGATTGCCAGAGGCCCTCCATGCGGGAGCCCACGTTTACTGCCTCAACAGGCTCCGGCGGACTACTCGTAGCGCAGGGCGTGCACCGGATTGGCCTGCGCTATGCGAATCGCGTGCCCGGCGACCGTTCCCCACGCAAGAAGCACGGCGACCAGGCCGGCGATCAGCAGGACCGGAATCGTCATCGTTATGCGATCCGCAAAGAAGTTCAGGTACGTCGAGGAGGCGAAGTACGCAGCCGGCAGGGCGATGACCAGGCCCCAGATGACCGGTCGCGAGAATTGCCAGACGAGCAAGCGCGCGATCTGGAACGAATTCGCGCCGAGTACCTTGCGCACGCCGATTTCCTTGGTGCGCTGAGCCGCCATGAACGCCGCCAGGCCGAACAGACCGATCAGTGCCAACGACAGCGCGATGAACGCAAACCCGGCGAGTGCCATGTTCATGTACTTCAGAATGTTGTAGATGTCATTGAACGTCTCGTCGAGAAACCGTCCCTGCATCGGGTAGTCGGGAATGACGCTGTCCCAGACGTCCTCGATCTGCTCGACCGTGTCCATGATGTTGCCGCCGGTAATGCGCACGGACCCGATTCGCATCCACGACTCTTCGTAGAAATACATGTACGCCTTGGTCGAATTGAACAGGCCGGTGACGTTCTGAGTCGGCACGACGCCGGCGATCACGAACTCGGGAACGGCGCCGCCCTCGTCGTTGATGTTATAGAAGCTCTGGCCCACGGCTTCCTGCGGCGTTGCGATGCCGAGCTTCTCGAGCAGCAGTTCGTTGGCCAATACATTGACCACTTCGGATTCCTCGCGCCGCGCATCGTTCGCGATGTCGCGGCTCAGGGGCCGCCCCGCGAGCAGCGGAATGTCGTAGGTGGTCAGGAACTCCGGCGACATGCGAATAACGGCGAGCTGGAATTCGCCGGCCACGTCGCCGGGCAGCTGCGAGACGTTCGTCGCCGAGTTGTTTTGCTCGTACGGAACCTGGCTCGCATAGGACACGCTGCTGACATTGGGCAATGCCTCCAGCTCGGTGCGCAGCGTATCGAGCCGCTCGCGAATCGAATCGACGTCCAGCCGGTCGAGCGTGTAGATTTCGGAGCGCGGGAAGACGTAGCTTGACTCTTTGACGCGCTCGTTCTGCATATAGACGATCGCAACCAGAGCCAGCATGAATGCCGAAATCGAGAACTGCGCACCGATCATGATCGCCCGCATTTTCGAGCCTTTCTTTCCTTTTCGTGCCGTCTCGCGGAGCGCATCGATCGGGCTCGCCCGCGTAATTAGCCACGCCGGATACAATCCGGCCAGCAGGCCGACCAGCGCCGTCGTGGCGACGAGCCAGGGCAAGGTACTCAGGTAGTCGATGGCAAGCACCTTGTTGGTCGCGTTATTGAAAAGCGGGATCAGGACCTCGAGGACGGCGATTGCGATGATCATGGCAATTCCCGCGATGACGAGGCTCTCGACCAGGAATTGCACCAGCAGCTGGAGTTGCCCCGCCCCCATCGTCTTGCGCATGCCGACCTCGCGGCTGCGGCCGAGTGACTGCGCGGTAGCCAGGTTGGTGTAGTTGACGCAGGCAACGACCAGCACGAGCAGGCTCAGCAATGCGACCACCGCAACAACGGGAAGGCCGATCATGTCCCAAAACGAAGTGTTGGCAGCGATGAGGGGGCTGACGGTGAAACTTGCTATGGCCTGCTTCGGGTCCTCGGGAACCAGGCGATCGAATATTTCGTCGAGCTGAGTCTGTAGCCACTCCTCATCCAGCTGCGAGGGCAAAAGAACGTAGGTCATGTCGCCGAGCGACAGGTTGTTCCAGTTGCCTGCCACATCCCAGTCGCGGGCGCGGTTCAGCGCCTCGACGGGTGCGAGGATCTCGAGTGGATTGTCGAGAACCAGGGTCGATGCGAAGTGGGAATTCAGCGGGATGTCCTCAATCACGGCTCCGACGAACAGGTCGAACTCGTTGTCGAGGGTGAGAACTTCGCCAATGACGTCCGTCCTGCCGAAGTACTTTTCTGCCGTCGAGCGAGTCAGTACGACCGCCGAGGGGTTCTCGAGAGCCCTGTCATCGCCTCCCAGGAATTCGAAATTGAAAATCGTCAGCAACGACGGATCGGCGAAGTGAATGCCCTCATAGAACTGGTTGGCGTCCCTGGACACCAGGAACTCGCTCGTCACGGTACGCGCGACGCTTTCAACGTCGGACAGCTCGGCTTCTATGATCGGCCCGAGTGCCGACTGCACTGAGTTGAAACGATCTACGCCGACGTTGAGGTTGGGCGCCGCTGTTGCGCCGACCGTGTAAATGCGATCGTAGTGCTCGAAGAAGACGTCGTGCGTCTGCTCGTACTCGACCAGCAATCCACCGAAGATATAGACGGTGAGACCGATGGCGAGACCTGTAATGTTGATGACCGCAAAGCCTTTGTTCTTACGCAGGTTTCGCAGTGCGATCTTCACGTTGTTCCAGAACATGGGAAATCCCCGTTGCGCGAGCCGGGTCAGGCGGCGCGTGTGTTGTCAGTAATGATGTGCCCGTCGAAGAGATTGACGGTACGGTGCGCGTAGTCGGCGTGTGCCGGCGAGTGCGTCACCATCACGATGGTCGTTCCTTCCTTGTTGAGTGAGCGCAACAATTCCATGACCTCCTGGCCGTGCACCGAGTCGAGGTTGCCGGTCGGTTCGTCGGCGAGAATCAACGGCTGATTTCCAACCACCGCGCGCGCCACGGCGACGCGTTGCTGTTGGCCGCCGGACAACTGCCCGGGCATGTGCTTCGCGCGATGCGCGATGCCCATCCGGTCCATGACGTCGTCGACGCGTTTCTTGCGCTGCCCCGACGGCATGTTGTGATACAGCAGCGCAAGCTCGATGTTCTCGGCGACGGTCAACTCGTCGATCAAGTTGAAGCTCTGAAAGATGAATCCGATGTTCTTCTTGCGAATCGCGCCGCGTTGCGCTTCCGAATAGGGTGCAACGTTTTCGTCGAAGAAGAAGTAGTCGCCATCGGACGGGTTGTCCAACAAGCCGACGATGTTGAGCAACGTCGACTTGCCGCAACCCGAAGGCCCCATGATGGCGACGAACTCCTCCTGCTGGATCTCCAGGTTGACGCCGTTCAGCGCAACCGTTTCGACCTCGTCCGTCTGGTACACCTTGAAGAGATTGTGAAGCTTCAGCATAGCTTTCCCCTTGTCAGTTTCGTGAATTCGGAAGTGTCATTCGCTGTCTAGGACCAGTCGGTCCATGCCAGCGTAGCTCGTGTAAGGTGAGGTGATGACGCGCTCGCCCGGCTCGAGGCCGTCGAGCACTTCGATGAAGTCGGAGTTGCGTCGCCCGAGGCGCACGCTGCGGCGAACGGCCTCGGTGCCGTCGGCGGCTACAACGAACACCCAGTTGCCGCCCGTCTCCTGGTAGAACGAGCCGTTCGGAATCAGCAGCGCGTCGGAGTTGTCGCCGAGCGTCAGGCGCAACTGCAGTGTCTGGCCCCTTCGCAATCCGGAGGGCTCGGCATCGAAGACCATGTCGACCTCGAACTGGCCGTCATTAACCTGCGGGTAGATCTTGGAGATCGTAAGGTCGAGATCGCGACCGTTGTGAGTTGCCGCCGCGGTCTGTGCAATGTCGACGCGACCGAGGTAGAACTCGTCGATGCGGACGTTCAGCTTGTAGGTGTCTGGATCGTCGATCTGACCGAGGCGTCCGCCGCGAACAATGGACTCGCCGACCTCGACGTCGAAGCCGGAGATCTTGCCGTCTACGGGCGCCTTGACGTTCAGGTCGTCGAGGTTCTTTCGCGCGAACGCGAGACTGGTCTGAAGTTGTGCGCCAGCCGAGCGCAGCTGCCGGAGCTGCTCTTCCTGCAGGCGCGCATCGGTCGCCTGGCTTTCGAGCGTCACGTCGCGGCGGTTGCGGTAATAGGTCAGCTCGTCCTGCAGCTCGTCAAGCGTCGATTGGGAGACGAGCTCCCTGTCGACCAGGTCCTTTTGCCGGTTGATATCGCGCGTCAGGCGGGTGATCTGGTAGTCGATCTCCACCAGGTTACGCTTGTGCGAGAGCCTGTTTTGCTCGAGCTGGAGCTCCAGCGTGCGCATGAAGTTGAGCTGTTCGGTAACCGCGGCTTCGCGACCGAGTACCTCGAGTTGCAGATTGGTGTTCGAGAGCACGACGATCGGATCGCCGGCTTTGACGAGCGCGCCGTCCTCGATCAGTACCTGCTCGACTCGGCCACCCTCGACGGCATCGAGGTAGACCGTACTGCGGGGCACCAGGCGGCCGCGCAGCGGAATGAAGTCTTCGAATGTGCCGATCGTCACGCTCGAGACGGCGATTCGCTCGGAATTGATGCTCAGGCTGCGTCCGCCCATCAGCGCCGAGACGAGCCAGGCGACGAAGAGCAGGGCCAGGGCGGCCCCCGCGCCATAGCCCAGCTTTCGGCTGAGCGGCATCTTGCGCTCGACACGACGATCCATGCCCTGTCCGGAAATCGAGACGCCGCTTTCGGGGCGCGCTTCGTTGAGGCTCGAGATCTTGTTCACTGCAATATCCGCCAATACGATTCAGGTTCCTGCTCTATAGGTAGCAATGCGCGTGCCAACTCGATAAATCATTGATAAATAGGGGTTTTGTTCTTTTGAATGTCCGGAAACTGTACGATTTCGGACAGTAGGTGTACGATTTCGAACAGTTACCCGCATCGGACCCTTTCCTCAGTGAGCAACTCCGGCAAAATTCTCGTCGTCGACGACGATGACGACATACTGACCGCGGCGCGATTATTGCTCCGGCGACGCTTCGAGGATGTCGTAACGTGCCGTCGTCCGGAGCGCATCCCGGATCTCATGGCCCGCCACGAGTTCGATGCCGTGCTGCTCGACATGAATTTCGGTCCCGGTGAGTCGTCCGGCCAGCAAGGCCTGCAGTGGCTCGGCCGAATCGTCGAGATCGATCCCGAAGCCGTCGTGGTCATGATTACGGCGCATGGCAATGTCGACAATGCGGTGGAAGCGATGAAACGTGGCGCCATGGACTTCATCACCAAGCCCTGGCAGAACGAAAAAGTCGTCGCAACGGTCTCCGCAGCGGTCGAACTCCGGCGCAGCCGTGCCGAGGCTGCGTCGTTACGCAGCGCGAACAAGGGTCTGCGTGAAGCGACCGGTCTCGGTCGCCAGACGATTGTCTCCGAATCGCCGGCGATGGAAGCGGTATTCCGGACGGTGGAGCGCGCCGCGCCAACCGATGCCAACGTCCTGATTCTCGGCGAGAACGGTACGGGCAAGGAACTCGTTGCGCGGGAGCTGCATGCGCAGTCGGGTCGGGCGGGCCGGGTGTTTCTCGCCGTCGACATGGGCTCGATCAGCGAGTCGTTGTTCGAGGCGGAACTGTTCGGCCATCGTAAAGGCGCTTTCACAGGTGCCGGGGACGACCGTGCGGGCCGTTTCCAGGCCGCTGACGGCGGTACCCTGTTCCTCGACGAGATCGGCAACCTCCCCATGCATCTGCAGGGCAAGCTGCTGAGCGCGCTCGAGCTGCGACAGGTGACGCCCGTCGGCGCCGACCGACCGCAGCCGTTCGACGTCCGGGTCGTTGCGGCAACCAACGCGCCCGTCGAGCACCTTCGCGATGCGGACCTGTTCCGCCCCGATCTGCTTTTCCGGCTCAACACCGTCGAGATCACGATCCCGCCGTTGCGCGACCGGCGCGACGACATCCTGCCGATCGCACATCACTTCGTCGACGTCTACGCGCGCAAATACAACAAACCCGGTAGCCGCCTGTCCCCGGCCGCGGAAGCCGCCCTGCTCGAGTACGACTGGCCCGGCAACGTACGCGCCCTGCGCCATGCGGTCGAGCGCGCCGTGATCATGAGTAATGACGAGATCCTCGGTCCACAGGACCTGCAGCTCAGTTATCCCGACGCGGGCGAGACGCCCGTCCCGCCCGCCGCGATCCCGACGATCCTCAATCTCGACGAGATGGAAAAGGACACCATCGAGAAAGCCCTGCGCAAGCACGGCTTCAACATATCGCGGGCCGCGTCCGAGCTCGGACTGACCCGGGCGTCGTTGTACCGGCGCATGGAGAAGCATGGTATTTAGGCGCTTCGTGGTCCTGCTGGTCGGCAGGCTCGTCCTCGTCGGCCTCGCGATGGCGCTCGTAGTCTGGTTGTTGTTGCAGCCTGGCTATCACAGTTCGACGCTGCTGGCGAGCATCGTATTGGCGCTGCTGATCACAGAGTTATGGCGTTTCGTCAGCCGGACCAATCGCGAAGTGTCCCGATTCCTCGATGCCGTGCGGTTCTCGGACTACTCGCAGCGTTTCAATTTTGCGGGCGCCGGTTCGGGCTTCGCCGATCTGGGTCGTACGTTCACGGAGATCATCCGCGACATGCGCAATCAGCGAACCGGGCAGGAGTCCGCGCTGCGGCACCTCAAAGCGCTGGTCGAACACATCCCGGTACCCCTGATGACGGTGCATGCCGATGACTCGATTACGCTGCAGAACAATGCGGCTCGGCGTCTTTTCGGCGCCGCGCCGGTCTCCCGTATCAACGATCTTCGGCCATTCGGATCGGGGTTCGCGCGCGCCGTGGATGAGGCTATCCCGGGAGATCGCGAGCTGGTCGCATTCACGGTCGACGGTATCGATTACCATCTCACGCTCGCCGCGACGGAGATCATCATTGCCGGCGACCGCGAGCGGCTGATCTCCCTGCAGGACATCCAGTCCGAGATCGACGCGACACAGGCCGAAGCCTGGCGTGATCTCGTCCGCGTGCTGACGCACGAGATCATGAATTCGATCACGCCGGTCACGTCGCTGGCACAGACGGCGGCCGACCTCATTGACGACGTCGTGGAGAACACGCCCGATGATGCGCCGATCGGCGAGGATCTCGAGGACGTGCGGAGCGCAGTGAAGACCGTGGCGCGTCGCTCCGACAGCCTGGTGCAGTTCATCGACAGCTACCGCCAGATTTCCCGGCTCGCACCGGCCGAGAAGAAGCGGGTCTCGCTGGAAGACCTGTTCGAATCGGTGACCCACCTCGCCAGCGCGGAGTGGCAGGACGATCGGGTCGCGTTGTCAACGTCGGTCGAACCATCGGGGCTTTCCGTTTTTGCGGACAGGGACCTGCTGGAGCCGATGCTCCTGAATCTCCTGCGCAACGCGTGGCAGGCCACGATGGACCGCGACCTGCCGGCTATCGAACTCGTGGCGCGGCTCAACCGGCGCTGCAATACCGTCATCGAGGTCAGCGACAACGGTCCTGGCGTGCCCGAAGAGAACTCACGGAAGGTGTTCGTGCCGTTCTTCACGACCCGGGAGGGTGGTTCCGGCGTCGGGCTCGCACTCGCCCGACAGGTCATGATTGCGCATGGCGGCTTTATCCGCCTGAGTCACAACAAAGGTGGCGGCGCCGTGTTCACACTGACGTTCTGATCAGGGGTCGAGCAGCACGCGCACCGACGATGCCACGATACCGAATTCCTCGCCGGACTCGATGGTTTCTTCGGCTTCGCCGAGATCGTCCGCAAGATGCCTGGCTTCGTCCGGTGTCAGATCGCCGACTTCGACCTCGCCGACCAGCATGACGCGTTTGCCGCTGATGTCCGTGGGAACGAAGAAACCATAGTCCCTGAACGACACGCGGACGACCTCGCTGCCTGCCCTGGCGATGAAGAAGCAACCTTTCTTCCTGCAGACCTTGGACACGCGTGTCTCGACTCTCACGGTCCTGCCCACATAGCGATCGCTGTCCGACACGACCTCCTCCAGCGTCACCCTGTCAACCGAGAAGTCCGTCGGCTCACCAAACGTCTCGTACTCGGCTGTCTTCTCGACGGGTTCGGACAATCGCAGCACTTGCCCGCGATCCTCCGCCAGGCCGGTACTGTTGACGAGGAGCGCCGGCAACACGATTGCGGCAAGGTGCATTCTCGGCGTCATTTCGATTTTCCTTATCAGTTTCAATGACCTGCAGGTGGCCCGAAGCCCCATTGTGCACATTGCGGACGTTCTCGCAAACCTGCTTTAAGCACACAGGGCAACGCGCTAACAGCCCTCGGTTTTTCCGAATGACCAAAGTTGCCGTAATATGACGAAATAAGCAGGAACAACGCCACCTGACGCCCGGTTACGCATGCCGACCGGCTTACGTGGCGTTACCGAAAACGACAACGACCAAATCCAATTCAGGGGAAATGTCGACATGAATGGGCAACTACGAAAAGCATCTGCCGGGATGCTGCTGGCGTCTTGTGCGCTGAGTCTTCCGGCCCTCGCCGCAGAGTTTCAGTGGGGAGACATCGAAGGAAGCTTCAATTCCCAGATATCCATCGGCGCAAGCTGGCGTATGGAATCACAGGATCCGCGCCTCGTGACCTTTGGCAACCGGCCGGACATCGCCGGCTCTTTGACCGCGGGAGCATCCACGGGTACCGCTGACGACGGCAATGCCAACTTTGACGACGGCGACGTGTACTCGCTGATCCTGAAAGGCGTTCACGATCTCGAGCTGCGCAAAGGCGACTTCGGCGTTTTCCTTCGCGGCAAGTACTGGTACGACGAGGAACTGGCCAATGGCAATCGGGTCATCGGCAATTCCGCGAATCAATACACACCCAATCGGGAGCTGGCCGATTCCGGCTTCGACGATCTTGCCCAGGCCTCCGGCATAGAGCTGCTTGATGCGTTCGTCTACGGCACCTGGTATCTCGGTGAGAACGACGCACCACTCGATATCCGCCTGGGCCGCCAGGTTGCGAGCTGGGGCGAGAGCACCTTCATCCAGAACGGCATCAACTCGATCAACCCGATTGACGTATCGGCGTTCCGGCGTCCCGGCGCCGAGATCAAGGAAGGCCTGTTGCCGGTATCGATGCTGCTGGTCTCGACGAGCCCGACTGATGCGCTGACGTTCGAAGCGTTCTATCAGATCGAATGGGAAAAGACAGTTATCGACGGTTGCGGTACGTACTTCTCGACGAACGACGTCGGGGCAACGGGCTGCAATTTCGTCACGCTGACCAATAGCTTCAGTGACCAGATCAACATGGCGAACGGGCTGTTCGTTACCCGGCTGCCCGACATCGAAGCCGATGACGAAGGCCAGTGGGGCTTCAACGTGCGCTACTTCGCCGAGAAACTGGCGGGTAGCGAGTTCGGCCTGTATTACATGAATTACCACAGCCGCACGCCATACCTCGGCGGTTTCACCTCGGCTAACCCGGCCCTCGGTGGCCCGCCTGACGCGCCGTTCATACCCGGCGATCCGCTAGGCGGCAACCCGCAGTACTTCGCCGAGTTCCCGGAGGATATCGAGCTGTTCGGCGCCAGCTTCGCCACGAACCTCGCAGGCTTCGCGATTTCGGGTGAAGTCAGCTACCGGCCGGACTACCCGGTGCAGATCAACGCGACCGAGATTCTGCAGGCCGCCGTCGGTTACGCGCCGTGGTCGACGGTAACGCCGATCGTGTTCCAGGCAGGATTCGGGGCGCCGGTCTCGGGCTACGATGAACTGCCGTTTACGCAGGCGCAGGTCACGTTCATCCGCTTCTTCGACCAGGTACTGGGCGCCAGCCGCCTGTCGTTTGCCGCCGAAATCGGTGGCAACTGGGTCGGCAGCCTGCCCGATCAGTCGGTGCAACGTTACGGACGCAACACGATCTACGGCATGGGTGCTTTCACACCGATCCCGCTTTCCGCGCTCGGCATTCCGCTGCCCGGCGATCTGACCTGCGAAGGGTTCTTCCCGCCGCCACCGTTCGACCAGCTGATTGACCCGATCGTGCCGAACTCGAATGCGACGAACTGCAACAACGACGGCTATGTGACGGACTCGTCCTGGGGCTATCGGGTTCGGGCGTCGCTAACCTACAACGACGTGTTCGCCGGCATCAACCTGACGCCGAACTTCGCGTGGTCGCACGATGTCGACGGCGTTTCGCCGAACACGAACTTCAATGAAGGCGCGAAAGCGTTGACGCTCGGTATTAACGCCGAGTATCTCAACCGCTATACCGGCTCATTGTCCTACACGAGCTTCTCGGGTGGCGATTACAATGTAGTCGAAGATCGCGACTTCTTGTCCTTAAGCATCTCCGTGAGTTTCTGACTCGCCAGCCGACATTGAATACCAGGAGCATTTACATTATGAGAACTCTTACAAGAATCACCGTGGCGGCTGCGCTAGGCATGCTCGCTCAGGGGGCGCTCGCGGATCTGACACAGGAAGAGGCTGATCGCCTCGGCGGCGACGAGCTGACCCCGGTCGGTGCCGAACGCGCCGGCAACGCGGCCGGCACTATCCCGGCGTGGACCGGCGGCCTTGCCGAACTGCCGTCCAACTATGTCGAGGGCGAGCCGCTCGTCGATCCATTCCCCAACGACGAGGTGCTGTTCACGATCACGGCGGATAACTACGAGCAGTATCAGGAAAACCTCTCTCCCGGGCAGATCGCGGTCCTGAGACGCTATCCGGACACGTTCCGCATGCCGGTCTATCAGTCGCGCCGCACAGCCGCCTACCCCGACGAGCTGTACGCGGATTTCAAGAACGACGCGATGACGGCCCAGACGACCGATGGCGGCAACGGACTCGCGAACGTCGATTCCTACCTGCCGTTCCCGATTCCGAAATCCGGTATCGAGATCATGTGGAATCACGTCCTGCGCTACCGCGGCGGGAGCGTCAAACGCACGTACGTGCAGGTTCCGGTGCAGGCGAGCGGCGCATTCAGCCCTGTCGTTCTCGAAGACCAGCTGACGTTTGCAAACTACCTCGATAGTGCACCGGAAAACCGGCTGTTCTACTACAAGCAGTCGATCAAGGCACCGGCGCGCCTGCAAGGCGACGTACTTCTCGTGCACGAGAACGTCAACCAGGTTCTCGAGCCCCGCGCAGCCTGGATCTACAACGCCGGTCAGCGCCGCGTGCGCCGGGCACCCGACGTCGCTTATGACGGACCGGGAACGGCGTCCGATGGCCTGCGCACGGCAGACGATCTGGACATGTACAACGGTGCGCCGGATCGCTACGAGTGGAAGCTGCTCGGCAAGAAGGAGCTATACATTCCGTACAACGCGTACAAGCTCGTGGACAAGAACCTGAGCTACGAGGACATCATCCTCCAGGGTCACCTGAATCCCGATTACCTCCGGTATGAACTGCACCGGGTCTGGATCATCGAAGCCACGCTCAAGGATGGCCAACGACATATCTATGCACGACGCACGTTCTACGTCGATGAGGACACCTGGCAGATCAGCGTCGCCGATCTATACGACGGGCGCGGTGAAATGTGGCGCGTCAAGGAAGCGCACAACCTCTCGCATTACCAGGTCAAAGTTCCCTGGTACGCACTCGAGACGTCGTACGACCTGATTTCGGGTCGTCACCTTCCGCTGGGACTCGACAACGAGATCAGGGGATACCAGTACCACTGGGATTACAAGGTCTCCGAGCGCGAGTACACGCCGGCTGCCTTGCGTCGTTCGGGTGTCCGCTAGGCGCCCACGACCGTCCAGGGCCGCTGCCCTCGCGGCGGCGGTCCTGTTGACGACATTCGCCGGCACGGCGCCGGCGATCGCGGCGTCGACCGAGTATGCACTGCTGCCGGCGATCAAGACGGATCGGGCGCTCGAGGGGCTGCTGCTATCAGTCGCGCAGAACGGCGAACGCATACTCGTTGCCGGAGAACAGGGACATATCTTTTTCTCTGACGACTTCGGGCAGAACTGGGTGCATGCCGACGTTCCCGTGTCGCTTGCGGTCACGTCCGTGGCCTTTGGCGCAGGTGACGAGGCCTGGGCAACGGCGCACAAAGGTTTCCTGCTGCACTCGTCCGACAACGGCTCTACCTGGCAGGTTCACCTGACGGGCTCGGACGTGGCGCAGTTGTCGCTCGGTTCCATTCAGGAACGCGTCGACGCGCTGCAGAAAGCAGTGGATGAAGCGGAACCCGATGCGCGGGAGGATCTCGAGTGGGTGCTCGACGACACGCTGTTTGCGCTGGATGAGGCAACAGCCGCTGTCGACGAAGGCATGACGACGCCCCTGCTGAAAGTCTGGTTCTCGAACGACAACGACGGGTTCGCACTCGGCGCGTATGGTGTGTTTCTCAGAACCCGGGACGGAGGCAATTCCTGGGTCGTCGACGGCAATCGGCTCGACAATCCCGACAACTTCCATCTCTACGATATCGTCCAGTCCAGCGCCGGAACGCTCCTCGTCGTCGGTGAGGCCGGAACCTTGCTTCGTTCGAGCGACGGCGGTGAAACCTGGCAACGCGCCATGACGCCTTACGAAGGCTCCTACTTCGGTGCCGTCGCAGCCAGTGACGGCAGCCTGCTGATCTTCGGCCTGCGCGGCAACGTCTTTCGGTCGACTGACGAAGGGGAAACGTGGGTCGCGGTCGAAACCGGCGATAACCGCACGCTGACAGGAGGCACTGCGGGCCCGGACGGATCGGTCATCATCGTCGGGGCCGCAGGCGCCGTGCTGCAAAGCCGCGAGTCCGGCACGAGCTTCAATGCGATACCAACCGAGGGCAACAGAGTTTATAGCGATGTCACGATAGCGCCCGACGGCCAGGTCATAGTGGTCGGATTCGGTGGTATCGGGTTGTTGGTGGGGGATAACCGATGAGTGAGAGACACAAAGACCCGACCGGCTTGAACGGTGCGCCGGCGCCACTTGCCGAAAGGCTGCTGTTCGAACACCGGCTCATCGTCATCGCGGTGTTCGCGCTGCTGACAGTCTTCTTCGGCTATCACGCTTCGCAGCTCAAGCCCGATGCAAGTTTCGAAAAGATGATCCCGACTGCGCACCCGTATATCCAGAACTACCTGGATAACCGGGCCGACCTCGCCAGCCTCGGCAACTCCATTCGCATCATCGTTCAGACGACTGAAGGCGATATCTTCGACAAAGAGTTTCAGGAAGCGCTGCAGCAGATCAACGACGAGGTGTTCTACATCGCCGGTGTCGACCGGGCCGGTCTGCAGTCGATCTGGACCCCCAATATCCGCTGGAGCGAAGTCACCGAGGAGGGGTTCCGCGGCGGCGCGGTCATTCCCAACGGCTACGACGGATCGCCCGAGAAGCTCGAACAGCTTCGGGCAAATATTCTGCGTTCGGGACAGGTTGGCAGGCTGGTCGCCAACAATTTCAGGTCGGCCACGATCATCGCGCCTCTGACCGACACCAATCCCGAAACCGGCGAACGTCTCGACTACCGGGATTTTTCCGACAGCATCGAGGAACTGGTTCGCAACAAGTACGAAACGGACACGATCAAGATTCGCGTTACGGGCTTCGCGAAGATCGTCGGCGACCTCATCGAAGGCGCAGCGCAGGTTGCGCTCTTCTTCCTGGCGGCTTTCGTCATCACGAAGGTCCTGCTCCTGCTGTACTCGCGCTGCTACTGGGCGACGTTGATACCGCTGCTGTGCTCAACCATTGCCGTCATCTGGCAGCTGGGCCTGCTCCGCGCACTGGGGTTCGGCCTCGATCCTTACTCGATGCTGGTGCCGTTTCTCGTGTTCGCCATCGGCATCAGCCACGGCGTGCAGATCGTCAACAATATCGCCGCGCGTTTCTATTTCGGCGTCGGCGCGCTGTGGTCCGCGCGGCGTGCTTTCCGTGCGCTTTACGTAGCCGGATTCATTGCGCTGGTCTCCGACGGCATCGGCTTCCTGACGCTCATGGTCATCGAGATTCCGGTGATCCAGGAATTGGCAATGACCGCGAGCATCGGTGTCGCCGTATTGATATTCACGAACCTTCTACTGATGCCGGTATTGTTGTCGTACACCGGCCTCACGAACTACTGCATGCGGTATGTCCGCCGGCGACAGGAAAAGCCGTCCAGGCTGTGGCCGTTCATCTCGAACTTCGCCAAACCGCCGTTCGCGCCGGCAGCCGTGATCGCCGCGATTGTGCTCTTCGCGTTCGGGTTCCACGGAGGCCAGGACCTGCGTATCGGCGATCTGGATCCCGGCGCGCCAGAACTGCGCCCTGACTCCCGATACAACCTCGACAATGCGTTCCTGACCGAAAACTACTCGACGAGTACCGACGTGTTCGTCGTTATGGTCGTGACGCCGCCGCAACAATGCGGCGACTACGAGACGGTATCGGCCATCGATCGCTTCCAGGAAGTGATCAGCGACACGCCCGGCGTCCAGTCGGTCATCTCACTCGTGAACATTTCGAGGCGGGTGACGATGGCCATGAACGAGGGCAACCCGAAGTGGTACACGCTCAGCAGCAATCGCTACATCCTTAACAACTCTCTGGCGCACGTGCCGAGCAACCTGATCAACACTGACTGCAGCATGGTTCCTGTGCTGGTCTTTCTCAATGACCACAAAGCCGAAACGCTCGACGCGGTCGTCGCCGACGTCGAGGCTTTCGCCGAACAGTACAACAGCGATGCGGTCCGATTCCTGCTCGCGGCCGGCAACTCCGGTATCGAGTCCGCAACCAATATCGTGATCAGCAAGGCCCAGTACCAGATGCTTGCGCTGGTCTACGGTGTCGTCAGCTTCCTCGTCTTTGTCACGTTCCGCTCCTGGCGGCCCGTTGCGTGCATCGTCATACCGCTCGCGTTGACGTCCGTGCTCGGCCAGGCTCTGATGGCCTACCTGGGGATAGGTGTCAAAGTCGCTACGCTGCCGGTCATCGCGCTCGGTGTCGGCATCGGCGTGGACTACGGCATCTACATCTACAGCAAGATGGACACCTACCTGCAGCGCGGTCTCGACGTGTACGAGTCCTACGTGAAGACGCTTCAGACCACCGGCATGGCCGTCGGCTTTACGGGCATCACGCTCGCCATCGGCGTTGGCACGTGGATCTTCTCGCCAATCAAGTTCCAGGCCGACATGGGCCTGATGCTGACGTTCATGTTCCTGTGGAACATGCTTGGCGCGCTGACCTTACTGCCTGCGCTGGCCCATTACCTCGTGAAACCGAAGGCCGGTCCGGAACCAGCTGTTACTGCACCAGCCGGGGCCTGAGCTGTCGACGCAACGCGAGAGTCCCGGCGCCTGATTCGGGTCGTCGAAATCGTATCTTTATGTTTCGCGGCGTAGGCACCGAAACCCTAAGCGCCTAGCATTAGCGTCCCGAAGTGGGTCCAGAGGAAAACCCGCGTGGCGACACTGATTCGTATAACCGTCCTGCTCCTTCTACGCCAGCATCGCGAGTGAACGACACGAGAATCTACTCGATGCTGACGATGGCCGGCGTCACGCCGTTCGTCGGATGCGCGTTGCTGCCGTGGTTCGGGGTCGACCGGATTGAGCCGATCGGTACGCCGCACGAGGTGGCGGCGGGCTATGGACTTGCAATTGTCAGCTTCCTCGCCGGCATCCATTGGGCCACCCAGCTTTACGATCAGCAGAAGACACCGTTCAATCTCTTGCTCGCGAGCAACGTGGTGTTTGTCGCCACCTGGCTTGCATTCGTGCTCGGCAGCCTCCAACTGGCCGTGATCGTTCAGGCCGTGGCACTCGTTTCCCTGCTTGGCCTCGATCGCTGGCTGCTCGGCAGTGGTGTCATTACTCGACACTATTTCCGGGTTCGCAGTGCGGCGACCGCGATTGCGACGCTGTCACTACTGGTCATCGTACTTTAGACCGTCCTGCGAGATACGCCGCCTCGTTGCGCGCGTGAAACGGCAGGAGTCGTCCGGCATACTGGCATCAGAGAACGCCCGCATGCCCACCAACGTCACACCCGAATACAAGAAAGCGGAAGAGGCCTTCCGCGAAGCCCGCGAGCCGAAAGACCGGCTCGAGTGCCTGAAAGAGATGTTGCGGACGATTCCGAAGCACAAGGGCACCGAGCACCTTCAATCGGACATCAAGACCCGCATCAAGCAACTCACCGAAGAACTGGCCGGCCCGAAGAAGGGAGGCAAGGCCCGGGGCCCGTCACATGTCGTGCGCCGCGAAGGAGCCGCCCAGCTTTGCATGATCGGCCCGCCAAATGCGGGCAAGTCGAGTTTGCATGTGCGTATGACCGGATCGCGCAGTGACATCGGACCTTATCCGTACACGACGCATCTGCCGATTCCGGGAATGCTGCCGTTTGAGGACATTCACTTCCAGCTCGTCGACCTGCCGCCGGTGTCCGACGAATTCATGGAGCCCTGGCTCGTCAATACCTTGCAGCATGCGGACGGCATCCTGCTCGTCATTGACGTGGCCGATCCGGAGTGCCTGGAACAGGTGCCGACCGTCCTCGAGCGCCTTGCCGAAAAGAAGATCTACCTGCGCTCGTCATGGCCCGGCCTCGAATCAGGCGCGCCGGCAATTTCCGGGGACCACGACGACCCGTTCCGGCTCGATCTGCCGACCGTACTGATCGCCAACAAATCGGATCTCGACCCCGACCCCGACGAAGTCAAAATCCTCGAGGAGTTGCTCGGGCTCAGGTTCCCTGCCCTCACCGTTTCGGCACAGACAGGGGCAGGCCTCGACGAACTCGGACCATTCCTGTTTCAGGCACTGGAAGTCGTGCGGGTTTACACGAAATCGCCGGGCAAGCCCGCCGATACGGACAGGCCCTTTACCGCGCGACGCGGCAACACGGTGCTCGATGTCGCGAAGCTCGTGCACAAGGACATCGCCCGCGACCTGAAGTTTGCGCGCATGTGGGGCGATGACGTTTACGACGGTCAACAGGTCGGTCACGACCATCTCGTCGCCGACGGGGACCTCGTCGAACTGCACGTCTGATCAGGTAGCTTCCCGGCCGTAGAGCAAGCGGAACTGTGAGACGGCCCGATCGACGGTCGCAGCACGTTCTACATCCGACACACCGTTCCTCATCCCGAGCATGATGTCGTTCTGATACTGACCGGACACGAGCGAAATGAACACGCTGGCCGCCTCGGCAAAGTCGTCGATTCGCAGTTCGCCACGGTGCTCCTGCAGATAGGCGAGCAGCGACCCTCTTGAGGCGCCCGGACCGGTCTCATGGAACATGTTCGCGACGTTTGGATGAATGTTCGCTTCGCCCACCATCAGCCGCCATACGGCGACCGCGGTAGCGTCGGACAGAAGCCGCAGATAACCGTCGGCCATCGCGCGCAGGCCATCGTATAGATCCGGGTACTGGTCGGAGTCGACCAGCAACTCGTATTCCTGTGTCTTGCTCATTACACAACTGCGGAACAACTCGTCCTTGTTGCTGAAATGCGAGTAGATGGTCTGCTTCGACACCCCGGCAGCGCGGGCGATGCCGTCCATCGACGTCCGCTCGAAGCCCTCCGACATGAAAAGGTGCGCGGCTGCCTCGCGAATACTCGCGCGCTTCTCCTCGCTCTTCGGCCGTCCGGGACGGGCGGCCGTTACAACCTGATTCAAATTCATACTAGACGGTCCAGTATTTATCTGGTCTAATATCACACTAGACGGTCTAGTATATACGAC
>JAAUYD010085833.1_pt1 | contig 32887 bp, 21 predicted proteins | sample 7278101 | NCBI WGS metagenome assembly JAAUYD01 (sample SAMN14350128, study PRJNA611818) | marine sediment metagenome | isolation source: surface marine sediment (0.6m) | place: French Polynesia: Moorea | collected 2018-08
GAAGCGCCTGCGCCAGTTGCTCCGGATCCCCGAAAGGCACAATCAGACCGTCCTGGCCGTCTACTACAACATCTCCAGCCACTCCCCACGTGCGGGCGGCAACGACCGGTTTCCGATACAGCCACGCCTCCAAATACACGATCCCAAATGATTCAGTCCGCGAAGGCAGGCAAAAAATATCGGCCGCGGCCAGTAAATCGCGGCGAGTAGGATCATCAACTTGACCCATTTGGGTCAAGTTTTGCCGAAAGGGGGTGGGTACCGCCTCAATTTGACGTTCGACAAGGGGGGAGGGTGCCCCGGCAAATATCAGATGGGCGGCCTGATTACTCGACCACACCTGGGTTAAAGCGTGAATGATATCGACAAATCCCTTATCGGCCGTTTGTGATCCCAGGGCCAGGATAATCGGGGTTTGAGTTTTGAGACCGAGCCGCTGTCGTAAACGCTCACCGTCACCTCCGCGAACTTCATGCGGATCAATCCCCGGCCCTACCGCAGTTATCTTGTCGCCCGCGATCCCGGCCTTTATCAGAAAATCAGCTTCAGTTTGAGAGGTGGCGATAACCGCATCGGCTTCGGAGATCAGGCCAAGCTGATGGGGAAGCGTATAAAATCTGCTTAGGGGATCGGTACCGGGTTTGGAATCCGCTCCCAGGTGAAGCAGCGGATAAATAATGATGGGGATATTTTCCCGCTGCGCAAATGAAACCCCGGTGGCGATAACCCCTTCAAACGTAACCCCCATAGCCGCGACAACATCAAATTGACCACACCCTGCGTTTGACTTGAGCCAATCTGCTAATGCGGGCAGCCAGGGGGTTAATCTGGCCATCTTGTACGCCAGCGGCCGGGTGACCCGAAACCGGCCCAGACCGCCACCAAGGAGGCGTACGGCCGGATACGACCACCGGGCAAATGGCAAATAGCGAGCCGCAAAATAGCGTATATCAACCCCGTTATGGACCTGATGTGGCTCGTTGACTTGTTGACCCGCCCGCCGCCAAACCGAATCAAAATCGATAGCGCTGCTGGTGGCGACGGTGACCGAGTGGCCGGCCGTTGTTAACGCTTCAGAAATTCGGCCGATCATCCGTTCCGTGCCGCCAACTGCCGGATAATAGCGGTGAACCAAATGCAAGATGCGCATGTCAGGATGATACCTGTTCAAGAGAAAAAAAACAGCGTCCCTTAATATCAAGGAACGCTGTTTTTGCTTAATTTTGCTGATCTACCCTTTAGGGATCGTTCGGATCGACACTAACGAGCAATTATCGGCACAAAAGTCGTAAATAGGTCGTTGGCGATCAGGAGCACCACGTCGATATCCTGTGGGCTACCCGGAACATCTGTCCCACCTGTTTCAGCCGCGACCGTCATTGATCCGAGCCCATATGACCCGACAGCCCGCGAATTGGTGTTGATAAACACCTGAACGATTGTAGATTCACCCGGATCCAATGTTCCTGAATTCTTATTGATGGAAACGCCGCCGGCTAGAGCGGATGTATTAATTGACCAGGAAATCGATTGACTCCCAGGGTTATTAATCGTAAAGGTAGAAGAAACCGTACCGGAGTTGCTTTCAACCAGCTTAGTAATCACGTCGCTTGACAAGGTCATGGCTCCCATTGAGAGACGTCCTTCTCGGGCGGCGTTGTTTTTATATTGCGGCCAGTCTGCCCGATTTGACGAATTTGGCAGCTCCCATACGACGAGTTCCGTCGTGGCGCGCACCAAATCCAGCTTCCCGTTGTTGTCAAGATCTCCCAAAGCAGGGGAGTTGATGGCCCCACTGGCGGCGACGTACGAGGGCTTGTTGCCGTTAGAACCGGTATCGGTGAGATGACTGCCATTGCCGTTAATAATGGCAATATCCGATCCAATCGTCAGAAACAATTCCATATCTGAGTCGCCATCGTAATCACCCATGACGATATTTTGATAGACGCCAAAATTGGTTGTCATCGTGCGGGCCACGGCCGTGACCGGAAATCCAGCTACCGGGGAACCATTGTGGTGGAATGCATAAACCTTTTTGTCCGTTCCGAGAATGGCAACTTCAAGATCTCCATCCCCATCCATATCCCCGACGGCGGGAGATGATGGAGTGGGGCTGCCGGTGACCCGACCTTTCCCCCAAAAGGCGGCCACGCCCGAGTTATCCCAGCCGGCCAAATCCCGACCGGTAGCTCCATCGATGGCGCGTATGCGATTGGCGTACGGATTAGTTGTCCGATCTGAGTAAAATGTGCCGGTGCCGTATACAAAATCGAGCGTGCCGTCACCATTTAAGTCGGCAATTGCCGGGGTAGATTGAATGATTTCCCAATTCAAAATTGGATAGCGACCACCGTTTAAAATATTTCCTTGAGTGGGGGTGCCAAAGCGATTGATGACCTGAAGGGTTCCACCACAGTATTCTGTCGACCAGTACGTGTATGGACAATACCAGCCAATTGTTTCACCTCCCCAATCTTTCCCGAAATTTCCTTCATCGGCTCCGGTCAGGATATCTAAAAAGCCATCGTTGTCGATATCACCCAATGACACACTCGACCAAATGGTGTCAGCCGTTTTTCCCTGAAGGTCACTCCAGGTAGGAAAGCGAAACGCTAGATAGCTGTTTGGAGGAAATCCGTTGACCAAAGATCCGTCATGATGAAGGGCGTAAATTCGTTTGTCAGCTGAACCAAAGATGATTTCCAAATCCCCATTTCCATCAATATCTCCGGCTGCGGGGGTGCCCAACACCCCATCTGGACATCCAGAAGGAGGGACACCCTGATCAACGGTCAAATAGGGCCATGAACCGCTGGCCTTGTTGCCGTTGTGGTCGAGAACCATAATCCCTCCAGGATAGCAGACGCTGCTGCCTGCATCCCCTGTGGGCACAATAATTTCCATATCCCCATTGTTGTCAATATCTGCTGCCGTGATAGACCCAAATACAAGCTGGCTACTAACTCCATAAAACGGAGCCAGATTGCGGCGCCATAATTCAGTGCCGCTGTGCGAAAAAGCGATCACCCAACCGTTATCGGTCCCGACAACAACATCCTGACGGCCGTCATTATTGATGTCTTCTAGAACTGGTGAACTCGTTTGGGCATTCCCCGGCAGCGCCTTACGCCACTTTGCCGTTTGCTGTGCGGCTGCGGCCGTTTTGGTTGCCAAGCCAACACCAATTAACACCCCCCCCACGAGAAGTATAAAAATAAAAAATTGTTTAAATTTCGAAAGTGAATTGATCACATTTTTCTTTTTTAACATAAGCATTGTGTAATTTCCAGGACGCACAGACTATTACAACATTTTATCTACCAACGCCTCGAAAAGTTGTTCTCTATATTACCTGCTGCATGTACACTTTTGTCCGTCGGAATTTCGTCCTATGGTACAAAAGTCCTTCAAAGAGTTGTCATAGCGCCTGGAAAATGCGGTTGCTGTAAAAATCCTGGATAGGTTCGTGTAACGCTCGATACTTCCCCGCTACAGAGTAACCAATCTCTTAACAAGCTGTTTACAAATTGTTGCACGGCTGTTAACCCCAATTGACTACGATTTTGTAATCGTCCTTTAATACCCCTTGTCAGTATACAGAATAAAAGGACTGTGGTACTATAATGCATATTACTTTTGGTTATTTGAGGTTTATTAGAAGCCCTCTATATCCCTTAATTGAGATGGGTTTTTATGAATCAGGCGCTAAATGGGAGTCCGTGCCATCCAACTTAATCAGTTTGTTTCGATTGAGTCTATATATTTATGTGGGTAGTTTTCTGCCCATGCAACCTTACTTGTTTGTGGAGGAACAATGATTGACAAAGTAAACCGCAAAACAATCTATCAATTGTTCATGATGGTTGTTGCCTTGTTGGTTTTGGCCGTGGTGAGTGGTTCATCCATCGCCGTCGCTGCCGAACCAGCTGTGATTAATGAGGTGTATGCCAGTCACACGGGCACCGATGATACAGAGTTTGTAGAACTGTACGGGACACCGGGGACGTCGCTGGCAGGCTACAGCTTGATTGTTGTGGAGAGTGATGCGTTTGGCCCGGGAGCCATCGATCGTCAGATTGATTTTCTACCGTTTCACGTCATTGGGGAGAATGGGTTTTTCCTGATTGGTAACTGCAGTGGATTACCCAATAATTATGGCGTTACCCCGAATTTGGCAGTTGCCAACAACTTTTTCGAAAACAGCTCGCTAACAACGGCTTTGGTTGAAACCGCGTCCATTTCGGGCGGATTGGTTTCCGGGTCAGAGGTTGTGGTTGATGCTGTGGGTCTAAACGATGGGGACAGTGGCGATACCTTTTTCTTTGGTGCGCCGGTCATTGGCCCGGACGGGTCATTTTTCCCGGCCGGTGTGCGCCGGGTAGCCGACGGGGTTGACACCGATACGGCTGCCGACTGGGTTATTAGCGACTTTAATCTTGGCTCGGACAATACCCCGACTGCCAGCCCTTCTTTGGACGGCTGTGCTCCCCTCGAATTAACCATTCCTGAAATTCAGGGGCGGGATCAATTTTCAATTTATGATGGGGCGTTGGTTACCACCTCCGGTATTGTCACCCTGATTACCGACAACGGCCGCGATATGTGGATCCAGGACCCTGACGGCGATCACGACGATTTAACGTCAGACGGCATTTTTGTAGATGACCGGGATCGGCTGTCTCCTATGCCAGAAGTTGGCGATTATATTGAAATCACGGCAACCGTTGAGGAACAGCAGTTTGGTACCGATTTGCCAAAAACCCGTTTAAACAACCCGGAGGCCATGACCATCATCTCCAGCGGAAATGAACTGCCAAAGGCGGTCAATTTGGCCAAACAGTGGCCGTTTGGTGGATTGCCCAGCGAGCAGATTCCGCAGGCGATTGAATATGTGTGGGAACCGCTGGAAGGGATGCTCGTTTCGGTTAGACGAGGCAAGGTGATTGCTCCCACCACCCGCTTTGGCGAATTTGGGATGGTTGTGCCGGCCGACTTAAGCGTTTATTCCGGCTACTCCCGACGCATGAAGCAGTTTATTATCTACGGGTACAACGGCGATGGCTCAGTGGATTACAATCCAGAGCGAATTTTGGTCGACGATGCTACTATTTCTGACCCCATTATCGTCCGTCCTGGCGACAACGTCCGAAATTTTGTCGGCGTGGTTGATTACAGCTTTGGCATGTTTAAGCTTCAGCCAGCCGAATACACGACCATCACCCGTGAGCTGCCGGATTACCCGGTCAGCAGAAGACAGGGGCCCAAAGGAAATACGGCCATCACCACGTATAACGTGGCCAATCTCTTTGACTTGATTGACAATCCTGATAAGGATGATCAGGGGAGCACCCCTTCACCGGAAGATTTGGAAATCCAGCTCACCAAGCTGGCTCTGTCAATTGAGTTTGAGCTTCGAACCCCGGCCATTATCGTGGTCCAGGAAGTGGAAAACACCGAAATTCTAGGTGAATTGGCGGACCGGGTTAATGCGGCTGCCGGTACTTCTTATGAAGTTTACTCCGAAGAAACGAGTGACGGCCGCGGTATCGAAGTGGGCTTTATGTGGGATACCGATCGAGTTAGCTTACTCAATGGCTATCAGCTCACCGATGACATCGTGCCGGGGGTTTCAGCGGCCTTTGGCCCCACAAGCCCCAGCCCCGGCCGTGAACCGCTGGTTGGTGTGTTTGACATTGATGGCAACCAGGTCACCATTGTTGGCAACCACTTCAAAAGCAAGCGAGGGGACGATCCGCTCTTTGGCGTCAACCAACCGCCAATTCGGATCTCTGAAGTACAGCGTAAGGCCCAGGCCCGCGTTGTGCGTGACTTCGTCAACATCATCCTGGATGCAGATCCCCATGCCATGGTCATGGTGACCGGTGACCTCAACGACTTCCAATTTGATGAGCCCGGTGAGGGGCCGGATCATCCGGTGGCCATCCTTGAAGGTGGACCCGGTGAAGTGCCGCTCTTCCCGATGATTGACCTCGAGCGCCCTGACGAGCTGTTTAGCTTTGTCTTTGACGCCAACAGCCAGGTGCTCGACCATATGCTGGTCAGCCCGGCGCTTGGCAAGATCGCGAAAAGCGCCAACTTCCTGCACTTTAATACCAGTTATCCGGCCGTTTTGGGTGCAGATCCCACCACGACCCTGCATGCATCAGACCACGATCCGCTGGAAGGACGCTTCCGCTTTCGATCAAACGTGGGGTTCACGCTGACAATTTTGCACAACAATGATGGTGAATCCCAATTGGTGAACGCCGGAACCGGACTCGAGGATTTTGGTGGCGTGGCTCGCTTCACGACACTGGTCAACGATTTGCGTGATGAGGCGGTTGAAGGCAGCACCCGCCGCAATCCAAAAGGGGTCGTTCTCTTATCTTCTGGGGATAACTTCCTGGCCGGACCGGAGTTTATCGCCAGTTTGGAAAAAGGGGTGCCTTATTACGATTCAACGGCCGTCCGGCTGATCGGCTATGACGCCATGGCTATCGGCAACCACGAATTTGACTTTGGCCCTGATGTGCTGGCCAATTTTATCGAAGGTATCGATGGGGCATTCCCCTTTGTCTCTGCAAACCTGAACTTTACGGGTGAACCGAATTTGCAGGCGTTTGTTGATTCAGAGGATATCGTCAAAAGCACCGTTATCTACGAGAATGGCACTCAGATTGGCGTGGTGGGGGCCACAACTCCCGAGCTGCCGTTTATTTCCGGTCCGCGCAACGTCGTCGTTGACCCGGATGTAGCTGGCGCGATTCAGGCTGAAATTGATGACCTGACCGCGGCCGGTGTAGACAAAATTGTGGTCATCTCCCATTTGCAGGGAGTAGACGAAGATTTGGCCCTGGCCGGCGCGTTAACCGGGGTTGACGTGATGATTGCCGGTGGTGGTGATGAACTGCTGGCCAATGACGGCGATGTCCTGGTTCCGGGAGATGATTCGCCGTTTGGCCCCTATCCGCTTATCGCCCTGGGTAAAGATGGTACGACCATTCCCGTCGTGACCACCCCTGGCGATTACAAATACGTGGGCCAGCTTCAGATCATCTTTGACAAAATGGGTCGCGTCACCGCCATTGGTGACGACAGCGGTCTGATTCGCGTGGCCGGCGGCGCCAATCCTGATGCCGTTGCGCCAGATCCGGTGATCCAGTCTTTGGTGGTCGATCCGGTTCAGCTGTATCTCGACAACCTGGCTACCAACGTCATCGGTACATCGGAAGTGGCCCTTGAAGGACGGCGCAACCCCGGAGTTCGCACTGAGGAAACCAACGAAGGTAACCTGCTGGCAGATGCGCTGCTGTGGCAAGCAGCGCAGGAAGCGGCCGCGTTTGGGGTTAACGTCCCCGATGTTGCTTTGCAAAATGGCGGTGGTATCCGCAACAATAATCTCATCCCGGCCGGCGACATCACCGAGCTGACGACGTTTGATATTGCCCCATTTGCGAACTTTGTCGTGGTTGTAGAGGATATTCCAGCCGAGCAATTTAAGGAAATCATGGAGAATGCGGTTTCTCAGGTTGAAACCGCTTCCGGCCGGTTTGCCCAAATTGCCGGGTTCACCATGGTGTACGATGCGGCCGGAACGGCGCAGGTCCTCGATGGCGATGGCAACGTGGTGACGGCCGGCAACCGCGTCCTGGAGATTACCCTGGACGATGGCACGCCGATCGTTTCCGGTGGGGCGGTTGTGGCCGGTGCCCCGGCGATCAATATCGCCACGGCTAATTTCCTGGCTGCAGGAGGGGATCAATACCCCTTCCGCGGTGCCCCCTATACCTCGATTGGCACGACGTACCAGCGGGCGCTGTTCAATTTCATCGTTGATGAGTTGGGCGGCTTGATCACTGCGGCCGATTACCCCGAAGGGGGCGAAGGACGCATTACGCGGATTAATTAGTGGGTGACGGGTCTGGTTTTCACATTGACTGTGTTCCAGACCTTACCAAATCATCAAAAACAGCTGGGTGTGATTTAATAATCAACACCCAGCTGTTTTTTATAAAATTTTTGTGATCCACTTAATACTCTTAACAGAACTATTTCTTACTTCTTATTTCTAGTAATTTTCTGCGGCAGCTGATGAATTTTTACTTTTGACAAACAAACACCAATAGGGAAACGTCATTCCCGCGAAAGCGGGAATCCACTGGATAGCCACCGATGGATCCCCGCCTGCGCGGGGATGACGAGTCTGTTTTGAAATTCGGTTCATATCCACATTTATTTGTAAATCTGCAATATTCATCGGCAAAAGTAATTAAGAAAGCTTAAGTTACAGAGTACTAAATCATCGAGTCAATAAACCAAGTTCCTGCAAGATTTTTTTAAACTGCCGTTTGACATTTTCTTCCATAAAATCATCAAGACGATTTTTTTGTCTGGCGATCTGCCGCTCTCTAAACGGCCGATCTGAAATCATCAATTCTACCATTTCGGCCAATTCAGCAAACCGCTTTTCTGAAAACAGGACGCCGGCATTTTGAATCGTGTATGGTGTGCCGGATGCGCTGTAAGCTAAGATCGGCAGTCCGAAAAACATGCTTTCAAGAAACGGTTTCCCAACCCCTTCGTGCTCGCTCATTGACACGTAAAGATCGGCCGTTTGGTAGTAAGCTGCCAGCTCAGCCTGCGACACCAGGCCCGGCATCAGGACCGATCCTTCAAGTTCATAAAGTGACAGCAGGTTTTTCAGCCAATTGGCGTAGTTGGGAAAAATCGGGCGGCCGATCAGGGCTAATTGCGCTTTCGGATTAATCTGATGATATGCATGAAGCAGCTTGATCAAATCCTCTTGACGTTTATTGGGTGCCAAACGCCCTACAAATAACAGCAGCGGTCGATCCCCTTTTTCATTCACCATCTTGTCCATAATGGGCTGAGATTCAGAAAGATTAAACGCATGCGGTTTAAAAGGCAGCGGAAAAACCACCATATCTTTAAACCCATAAGGCATTAATTCGAGACGATTATATTCCGAAACCGGCAGGGCCTTGGTCGTTATCGCAGGTAGCTCCTTTAACTGGTTTATTCCTCTTTGGGTAAATATGGCTAAATCTGGATCATTCCTGGTAAAAAAATCTGGTGGCGTGATGTTATGGTAAACCAGGATCGTTTTGGCCTGCCATCTTTTTAAATCATCGACAATATCAGACCCAATGCTGTGATGATAAATAACAGAAGCCTCTGCATTTTTTGGTTTAAATTGAGAAATTGACAAGACTCGATTTATGACGCTTTCGTCTCGGGTGCTGGCGTAAATTTCAGATTTGAATCCCCATTCACGAAGCCATTGTTGAATGAGAAAGGCATGATCGGACACCGCATCATGTACTGTGGCCCCTGCCAATATTTGGTGAAGCTCGGTTTTCGATTGAATAATTTGATTCATGTAAACTGCCCGCTTACTTCTCGATTATATGCTGTAGGGTTTCTATAAATTTGGAGCGGACATTGACATCGAGAAAGTCATTTAGCCTAATTTTTTGGCGTTCCTGCTGCCTTTGACGTAAGGATTGATCGTTGATCATTCGATCAACCAATTCCGCCAGCTGCGTAAACCTTTTTTCATAAAAAAGTGCGCCTGCATTACCCAGGGTATCTGGCACGGCGGTACTGCCGTAGGCCAGGATAGGTAAATTAAAGTACATACTTTCGAGCAGGGGTTTGCCCAACCCCTCATGTTCACTCATCGACACATATAAATCGGCGGTTTGATAGTAAGCAATTAAATCAGCCTGTTCAACCAACCCCGGAAATGAGACAAAACCTTCTAAATCGAGATAAATTACCAGCTGTTTAAGCCACTCAAAATATGAGTCCAAGGCCGGCCGGCCGACCAAAGTGAGGTGGGCTTGCGGATTAATTTTTTGATAACAGGCCAGCAGCTTAATTAAATCGCCCTGTTTTTTGTTGGGAAATATTCGACCGACAAATAGGAGATGAGGGCCGGGGGGTTTAGATGATAAAATTTGCGGGTTCGGAGGGAGTTGGTAATTCGCCGGGTTAAACGGCAAATTGAGTAGGGAGGTGTTTTGATAACCTAGCTGCAGCAATTCTTTTTGATTGAACAGGGAGTCCGCAAAAGTGTGAGCGGTCATGAACTTCAAATCATTGAGTTGGGATTTTCCCAAGTGGGTCGTGTGCGATAAGATCTGATGTACATTTCCTAAAAATTCTGGAGGGGTGACGTTATGATAAATCATGATCACCCGAGCCTGCCACTCTTTTAACCGGTCGACGATGGGGGTACCGATTGAGTGATGATAGATGACAAAGGGGTTTTCAGGTTGCCACTGGAAATCAGCTAAGGGGCGAATAAATTCGTCAGTTCCTTCTTCAATTCGACCGGCATAAATCACGGATTGGAATCCTATTTCCTGGAGCCATGATCTTAATAAAATCGCGTGATCCGTGACGGCGTCAAAGGGGCCCACACCCGGCAACAGCTGATGTAAAACTTTTTGAGACATGGGTCAGGACGATTATTTCTGCAATTCACGCAGCTGGCGTTTTAATTTCTCGTTTTCTCTTGTCAATTCGTTTAATATGTTGGTCATCAAAAAGTTTATCTGATTTTGATGGGCGATGTGGCGGTTGACATAATAAATGACCAGATTGTGAGCAAATTGGCGGACTCGTTTCCAAATTGGCCCAAAAATCGGGATATTGATCGCCGGCGAGTCGGCTAAATGGATATGGGTCTCAGCCCGATAATAATTCTCGTTAAACAATCTCAAATTGCTGTAGAGATCAAAAGAATGAGGCAGGTCTAGGGGAGGATTTGGCATTTCGCTGGCGGTCCCAAATGGGGGAATGCTTAAGATGCCAGGCGACAGCTTTTCTTCTCGATTTTCGGCTTTTTGGGCCAAATCTTTGACGATTTCTTTATCATCAAGCACTTCATCGTTGAGCTTGATCCAGGTGTTATCTTCGTTCATAGGTATACTCATTGACGATTTGGCTGTAATGAGCCACTATCGTTTCCCAGCGGAAATGATTCACCACGTAGTGCCGTCCATTTGCACCAAGCTGCTCGCGTAAGGTTGATCGGGTCAAAAGCAAATCAGCTGTGGCGGTAAATTCGGCCGAGCTGGCAAAATATAGCCCACCATTACTGTTCACGCAATGCTCAACCGTAACCGGACAATGGGCGTGGACCAGGGCAGGTTTCCCTTGCACCCATCCATCCATAATGGCAATTGAGAAACTCTCGTTGACGGATGGCTGGCAAACTACAGAGGCAGCCGCATAAGCATTCGTTTTCTCTTCTTCAGAGATAAAACCCAAATCGACAATTGACTCGGCCACATCTTCCGGCACGGCAAAGGTGCCGGAGCCGGCCAGGACCAATTTTGCCTGCGGCCGGTGAGACCGTACATAATCAGCCCAGTAGGAGATAAGCAGCGGCGTATTTTTCCCTTCAGCTCGCCGGCCGATATAAAAAATAAATGGATCAGTCAGGCTATATTTTTTGCGGAAAGCATCGGCCCGGCCGCGTTTTTCGACATCAATGCCGGTTCCTATGACCATTGTGGATTGATTTTCTACAGGTATGCCCATTTTCTTTAACAGCTGGTGTTCTGCGTTTGCATTAAAAATCAGCCCCCTGGCGGTTTGCAGCGCCTGTTGAACCGGCGGCAAGTAAGCGGCCGGCTCATCATGCAAACAAGGGATTATAAATGACCGCTGGGGGGCGACGTGAACTCCTTGAATAGTCGTTGTAAAAAGATAAGGTATAAAAAAAAACAGGTATGTTTCATTGTACTTTTGCAAGAAATCAAGCAGGGTGGGGCTGTTGATCATGTGATCGACCCACAATGTCGCCTCGTCCGCGGTCAGACGCAGGCCGTTGGTTACCCGCCAGTTAAGCTGTTGGAATAGAGAACGATTGCATGGTTCAACCGCGAAGCGGCGGACACGGACCCCATTGATTAAAACTTCCCCCGGCCGGTGGTGGTTTTCATCCCAATTTGAATGAAAATCACGTATGCAGGTCGTTAATACCTCGACCTTGAACCCGGCCGCAGCTAAATGCTCGGCCGTGCGCCGAGTTTCCGTTTCCGCACCACCGGGAATTTCCCCATACCAGGGCGTCACAAAGGCCAGGGGCAGGCTATTTATTATCCCTGTTTCGCTCATAACTCTCAAGCCGGGCAACCTCTTGGCCGAGCTGATTCAGCGCCGCCAAAACCTCTCGATTGACCCGAATTTGCTTGGCCGCCATCTGATTGGTGTAAAAAACAATTAATCCATGGAGCGCCGACCGCGCTTTGTCGATGAACCACCCAAATATCGGCACGCCACTTTGCTGGGGTACGGGCAAAACCTGCATCTGCTGGTTGGCTTCATCTATCAGGGCCAATTTTACCTGGAATGCGGCTAACCAGGATGTTAGATCGGCCGATTTGTCTTCCTCCAAAGCGATCTGCTGGCGGATATCGGCCATAATTTTTTCTACGTTGATGTCGTGAGGTTGAGATTCCGTCATATATTCACCGTTTGTTTTGCTCTGTTACCAGTTTAACCCAGGAAAGATGAACGCCCAGCGGCCGCGTGTCTTGATTGTGACCGGTGGAAGCTGGAATCCACGGTTCAACTTCAAGTACCACATCTAGCGGATCATTCCACACACCATTTAGGGGAACCCGGTAAATCGTCGCTTCCCTTGTTGGTTGCAGCGTGGCCAACAGCTGATCTTCAACATAAACGCGGACCTGTGGCTGGGGGGCATCAGCCGGTCGCGGATTACTCAGATTGAACAGCAGTTCCTGCGCCGGATCCACGGCCGGTAAGATCAATCGGACCCGCTCAGACGTCCAGCGACGCGGTTCCAGCTCCAGTCGCGGCTCCGGAGGATACAAACCGCCGGCGACATATTGGTCATCTCCATAAGCAATAGCCAGGGTTAAAAGCTGGCGTTTTTGGCTCTCGGTTTCAGTGGCCGGTTCAAGGATATAAAAGTCAAGTGCGGTTTGAACGTTTTCGATTTGATTGGGCACAGCGTTGACTTTTTCTTCGAGGCGATTTTGATTCAATTGGGATGTGCCGGTGTAATTGGTCAAATACGCTGATTGTGTGTCATTCCAACCCAGATGATTGGTTTGATCGAGCCAATAAACTGATCGGCCGTTTGCCTGCCAGCTGGCGATCGCCAAATCGAGGTTAGGGTCACTTTTTTGCTCGCCGTCAAGCAAATAGGTTGGTCGATCAAAGACCAACCACAACGGCGTGCCAATTTCGATGCCTACCCGGCTCAAATCGGTCAACAGAACATCGCCAGGTTCGGTTTGGGCCGCGATATCAGACAGCTGCGCTTGCAAGCCTTCATTTTCAACAATGCGGATATATCGAACACTGCTTAACCACAGCATCGTGGCGAGTATGATAATTCCTGCGCCGGTCACCGGACGATGAACGGCCGCATGGGGAGCAATTTGAATCCGTAAGCTATCGATTGTGATGACGCTAAAAATAAGCAGTGAGGGCGCCAAAATTGTCATCAGGCGACGCATGGCCCAAAAATGATCGAGCGATGTACCTCCTCCAAGGAAGAAAAAGGGGGAAACGTTGAGGAGAATCATCGTCAGCACAAAAGCTTCATTTGAGGTGTTCGCTTGCCACAGGCGAATAGTCACTCCTACGATGCCGAGCAAAATGATGAGAGGGGAAAGATACCACCCTAACTGCTCTAATATTACGCCACCAGTAAACGTCCAGGGGGAAATTTGGCTCAAAAACAAAAACAGAAGGGCCGATGAGATAAGCACTGTCGTTATAAGCTGCAACCCTGAAAGCGAAATCTCCTGTCCTCCCATCAGCTTGTTCACTCTGCGACGTAAAACAATGATGAGCCAGCTAAAAACTATGACGGAAACAATCCCCCCACCAATCAGAAGCTGGTTTTCACTCCAGAACGCCTGGGTAATCTCGAGCGGTTGATAGCGACCGGTAGCCGCTTGAGCCAGGGGCAAGGCTAAAAAGTCTGGCAAAAGAACCCGCACGGATTGATCGATAAAATAGATGGTTGCAATATTGACGGCATGAAAAGCGGTGTGGATAAATAAGGCACCATATGGCAGCCAGAAAAACAGGGGAAAACGGCCGGTTGGCCGGCCGGTTAGCCAGCGCAATCCCATAAATCCCATCAATGCCAGCGGCACAAAAACCGTATCCAGTTTGGTCAGATGCATCAACCCAAAAAGGATGCCGGCCATCAAGGCGGCGAAGCGACTGTCGTGTGTTTGCCACAGTACAAAAAGAAACAAACCGCCCCAAAAAAGGGGTTGAAGCAATATTTCAGCCGTAGGATACCCACTGAACCAAATTTGGATGGTACTCGATGCCAGGACAATCACGCTGCCCCAGGCGACCCAGGAACCATACAACCTCCGGACAACAGCCCACACGCAGCACATCCCCAAAAAAGAGAAAATAAAGGTAGGCCACAAAAGTAAATCCAATCCACCTACTGCGAAAAAAATAGCAAACCAGATCGGATAAAGGTGAAACGCATGCGGGTTAATCACGCCATCTTCCAAGCTGCGAATCGTCAAGCCCGATAGTCGTTGACCGTGGCTCCAGGGGCCAGGATAGCCGGGGAGAAAAGGACGGGTTTCGGTGTTGATGAGCAGCGGCTGACTTTGTGATGGCACTTCTGTCAGCGCCTCATCCACCATCAATATTTGACCGCTGCGGGCGATATGAATCCCGGTATTTACGTATATGCCGTGATCACGGCCGCCTACTACATAATCCGATGGTGGGCCATAAATGAACGATAGCAAAATCCCTAAGAACACCCATCCACCCATCAGCAGCAGCGGCCGGCCAAGGTATAGACGCCACTTTTCTCCGATCCGCCGGCGCCTCTCTGATGAACGCAATCCGATGCCGGCCGTGATTGCCACGGTGCCGTAGAGCAGTAAAGTTAGGTTAGCCAGCGAAAATTGACCCAATTCGGCCAAAATCAGCCCAAACCAGGAAAACAAGATCAAATTTAACAATAGTATCAACAGGGTTTGCTCGGCCAAATCGGTTTGCCGAGCCACATGATGACCAAAAACAAGCCATAGAACCGCCCCTGGCGTGATGATGAACAGGGCCAGGAGAAATGCACTCACCAGTGTCATTCTTCTTTGACCTCATTTATGTTTTTGTTGAGATGGCGATGTAAATCGATGATTTGCTGTTGTAGTAAGGCGATTTTTTCTCGATTTAGGCGGTTGGCCAGGTAAAGTTCGTGGATTTCCAAAGCCATCTCTTGATTGATCAATTCTTGTTGATCAAACATCAGGCGGGTGTACCATCGAGGTCCCAGATTGTTGAGCAGGGTCCTTGCCGCCACAATCAGAGGCCCGAATATGGGCATTGAGGAGATAAACGGCCGGTGTTCAATTTTGGGTGGCATATCGAGCGGCCGGTTCATTGGATCATCAATTAGTTTTTGGGCGAGCCTCGCCAAGGTTTTCAACCCCTCAATTTTTGCGCCCCGCGATTTTTTTCCTGCCAATTTGAACCGCCCTAATTCAAGCTGCCATAAAACGTGTTCATAGCCGAGAAGGAGAAGAAAAATATCGTAATACCCAGTGTGACTCGCTAAAAACGCTTTTTCCTCGGGGACAAATTGGTCTTGAAAAAAATCGGCCGATTGGTGTTTGGTTTGAAAAAGAATGCGGTTGCGGTGAAAGAATCGTCGCTGGGTTTCTCCCAGCTGCCGGGTACTTTGTGATTCATGATGAATTCCCTGCGCCTGAGGAATGTAAACAACGCGCCACCCGGCCGCGCGAGCCCGGTAACAGTAGTCAACTTCTTCAAAATAAAAAGGGCCGAAGGTTTCGTCGAGTACACCAATTTCCTCGGCCGTTTCCCGCCGAATACAGAGCGCGGCCCCGGTGACGTAATCGACATCCCGCAGCTGATCAGCCTGCCCTTCATCATGTTCCCGGTAAAAAAAGTGGTGGCTTAACGCCAGAGGCTGCTGCAGCTCTGCACCCGCATGCTGGATCGTTTGCCCATCCGGATAAAGGAGCTTACACCCACCAATGCCGATACGGTCGTCACCGGTCATGCCCCCAATGAGATGGCTCAGCCAATCGCTGGGCACGGTTATGTCGTTGTTGAGCATCACCAGCCACTGAAAGTTTTGCTTTAAAGCGTAACGCAGACCTGTATTAATTCCTTTTGGAAACCCTAGATTTTCCTCATTTTCTATGATGGTTACCGTCGGGAAATGAGTTTGGCACATCGTCACCGAGTCATCTTCAGAGTGGTTATCAACCACGATAATCTGAAAGTGAGGGTAATCCGATTTAAGCAGTGAATCGATGCAGGCATACAGCAAGTCACGGCCGTTCCAGTTGAGTATGATAAGGGCGACAGATGACGCTTGATCTGCCGATAGAGGAGATGACATTGAATTATCGTTCAGCCTTTATGATCTTCGTTGGTTTAACAACACCCCATCAAACCCAACCCCCTTTTTAAATTAATAAAAAGGGGGTTGGGGAGGTCTATCAACGATTAACGTATTTTATTTTACAACTAGCTTGAACGATAAACCAACTGCCGCCGCCAGCTGGCGACCGCTTTTTTGATTGAGGGAATGCGTAAGGCGAGGAGGCTAATTAATATAGCCGCGTAGATCAAGGGCTCCTGGTAATTTTGTTTGACCAGCCAAATATAATGGATGACCGCCAATAGACCCGCCAGGTACACCCACCGGTGAAGTTTCTTCCATCGTTTACCCAGCTTGCGCTGTGCCCATTTGGTTGAAGTAAGGGCCAGCGGCAGCAGGATCAGAAAGGCGAAAAAACCGGCCAGAGCGTAACGCCGCAGCACGATTTCTTCCCATACCACCTGCAGCTGCAGCCCGTAATCAATGATGGCAAATATACTCAGGTGAAGCGCCACATACATAAAGGAGTAGAGGCCAAGGGGCTTACGCAGCGGCAGCAAAATTTTCCAGCCAAAGAGCGTGTTCAGGGGGGTAATGGCCAGAGAAATTACCAGCAAGACCAGAGCTGGCTTTCCGGTGCGCAGAATCGCCGCCCGGATTTCATCCGCCCCGAGGTTATAGGTATAGTAATCGATATACAGCCAGATCAGCGGGATCAGTGCCCCCACATGGGTGATGATCCGCAGGGCTAGAAGCTGCTGTTTTTTGTTCAGCTTGTTGAGTGATAAGGTCATGATATTATCTGGTTCGTGATGCGCAAAGAAATGCTTTAGCGGGTTTCTCCCGCATCACGATCTAAAAATTTTCGCGCAGATCAACCCCGTCATACAGTGCGGCAACCTGTTCCTCATATCCGTTGAACATGAGCGTTTCCCGCCGGCCGATTTCTCCGATCCGTCTTTCGGTGGCCTGAGACCAGCGCGGATGAGCCACATTGGGATTGACGTTGGCAAAAAAGCCGTATTCGTTGGGCGCGGCCGACATCCATAATGAGATCGGCATCGTGTCGGTTAATTCGATTTTGACAATCGACTTGATGCTTTTAAACCCGTATTTCCACGGTACAACGAGGCGAATGGGGGCTCCGTTTTGCGGCAGCAGCTGCTCCCCGTAAATACCGGTCGCCATGAGCGTTAAATCGTTCATCGCTTCTTCAACGGTTAATCCTTCGACATAAGGCCAATCATACCAGCGGCTGTTTTGACCGGGCATTTGATCTGGATCGTAGAGCGTTTCAAAGCGCACGTATTTTGCCTCGGCCGTGGGTTCAACCTCGTCGAGCAGCTTGCGCAGCGGGAAACCGTTCCAGGGGATGACCATCGACCACGCTTCGACGCAGCGCAAACGATAAATTCGCTCCTCTTGATCAAATTTGGAGAGCAAATCGCTCATATCATAAATGCCGGGATTGTTGACTAAGCCGGTCACTTCAACCTGCCATGGGGAGGTGACAAAATCTTTGGACAATAGGGCCGGGCCTGCCTTATCCGTCGCAAATTCATAAAAATTGTTGTAGGTAATGATATCTTGATATTCATTGAGCGGATTGCCCAGCTCGTCAGTCATCTCAGAGACGGTCGTGACCGCTTCGCTAACGTCTTCGCTGGGTGCCGCACCCTGAGGTGCCTCAGGCGGCCGCGCCGGCCGGCAAGCCGCCAAGACGGAGGCGGCCGCCACAGCAGCTCCACCCGTCATAAATTTGCGGCGGGATAAATAAACATCTTTTGGTGTGATTTCCGAAGATGGAATCTTATTCGGATCGTTTCGCTTGATTAACATGATAGAGCCTCGTAACAGTTTGCAACCTGAAAATAATTTTAAAAATTGTGTGCAGACACACATTAATATACGCGCAAAGCCCCCAATTGAATTGGAGGCTTAACAAATGTGTAATAAATCCCTATTGCTCAAATAATTAAAAGTAGCTGCTTAGGGGCTCCCGCCGGTCTCTGACCGTGCCGGCCGGTGGCCTGGTGAGGACACCAGCCACAGCCCATGGAAGGAGCTTAAGACCTAAATAGTTTCGATTAAAATACGGCTTTGACGTCCGCTTTGCCAAAGGTGATCGCCAGGCTGATGGCCACGTAGTAAATGACGAAGATCATCGAGCTGTAAACGATCACGCGATTGGGGTTTGGCAGCTGAAACACAACCAGAAGCATCTCAATCGACCAAATCGTGGAGAGAATCAGGGTGGTGGTTTTCCATTTCGTCATGCGTGATGGGTAAGCGTATTTAATGGGGACAAACACCATAATCCCTAAAAACACAAGCATCCCCAGGTTAAACCAAGGGCTCAGATTCAACACAAATAAATATAGCACCACGATATTCCAGTAAGATGGAAATCCTTTAAAGGTGTGATCATCCGTTTTGGCATCCGCCTGACAAAATTGGTAAGCTGAAGCAAGGGAAATCAGAACCGCTCCAAACAGCTGCCAGCCGGCCGGTAGCAATGCTGGATGATTATAGAAGAATAGGGCCGGCAAAATGACGTAAGTCAAATAATCCAAAATGTTGTCAAGCATTGCCCCATCAAATTCAGGTAGAACCCCTTTCACCCGAGCTATACGCGCCAGGGTGCCATCGACGCCATCCACAACGGTGGCAATAATCATCCAGAAGAAGGCGGTTTGCCATTCACCATTCATGACGGCAATCATTCCCAACAGCGCCCAAATGACCCCGCTGGCCGTAAACAAATGAACAAACCACGCTTTAACTTTGTCGCTGCGGCTCGGTACAAGTAACAAATTTCCCATATGACATGCCTCTTCTTTGCTTGACACCAATTACCAGCCTATTATAATGCCTTTTGGGCTTCTTCGATAAAAATCAAGAATAACTTTTGTACCCCTTCATTTAATAAAGAGGTCTAAAGGGCGCCCGAGAAGCATCAAATGGCTAGAGTCTATCGTATAAATATTCTGGAAGACCAATTAAAAAGACTGACGATGAAAGTCTTAGATATTCGCCAGGCGGTTATCGTGAGCAATGACGGATTTGTCGTCGCCGCTTATCCGACTGGGGTCAAAGACAATCGGGATTCGGTCAACTCCCCACAGGTAGCCGCCATGGCGGCCACGCTGGTTGCCCTTGGAGATCAAACGCTGGATCGATTGGCAAAAGGAGAAATGAAGCGCCTACTGATTGAAGGGGATGATGGCGCCATCATTGTTTACCCTATCAACCGCCAGGCTGCGCTGGCCGCATTGGTCACCGATTCAGCCAAAATGGGATTAACCCTGCACGAAATCGCCCGAGCCGCCGCTAATTTGGCCAAAACCATTTAATTTTAGCGCTGGTTCCCCTCCAGCTCCCTCTTAGGACCATGGTCCCCCATAACTTTACGTAATGATAAAAGCATGCTATATTATGTTGACATATTCTGACCAAAACGTTACATGTAGAGGGTAATAGCCATGTTAAGGGGTAAATTCTGGTTATTGTTAATGATTGCGGTTGTCTCTTTAGGATTGACAGCCTGTGAGCTGCCATCACCCAATGTTGGTGATGTTCAAGTTCTGGATAGCGGTGAAACTACGGACGAAGACGGCACAGCTGACACCGGTGATCAAACAACCGATGACGCGGCCGATTCAGACGGAGGAGAGGCCGACACGAGCCAGGATGAAGCAGCTGATGAGGCTGAAACGGACGACAGCAGCGCTGATAGCGCCGCGGATGACAGTAGTGAAGACGGCACGGCCGATGACAGCAGCGAAGACAGCGCTGCTGAAGGCGACGACTCCACGGCTGACGCAGAGGAGGACGAAGCTGCTGACGAAGGGGACACCACAGAAGAAGGGGAAACGGCCGATGAAGACACCACCCCTCGCCCCCAAGACGATGAAACGGCCGAGGACGCTGCCGCTGAAGACGAAGCCGCTGAAGATGAAGCCGGCGATGAGCAGGCTGCTGAAAGCGAAGATAGCGAAGAGTCAAGTGATGAAGCGGCCGAAACCACCGACGACGAGGCGGAAGAAGAAAGCAGTGACGCCTCTGAAGCTGAAGAGACCGCCTCACCAGGGGTTCACATCGTTGCGGCCGGGGAAAACCTCTACCGCATTGGCCTGCAGTACGGCGTTTCATGGACAACCCTGGCCACATTTAACAATATTGCAAACCCCAACAGCCTACAGGTCGGACAGGAAATCAATATTCCTGATGCCGGCACAACCGAACCGGAAACACCCGATCCGGCCGTGACGCCTACCCCGACAGACGAAACGGTTTATGTCGTTCAGCCTGGGGACAATCTCTTTTTGATCGGGCTCCAGTATGGATTGGATTGGACCCAGATCGCGGAGGCCAATGGCCTGGTTAATCCGAACTTTATCGAGGCTGGGCAGGTGTTAAAAATTCCCACCGATCAGCCTGGAACTTCTCCTGAGTTTACTCACGTGGTTGCCCCAGGGGAAACGCTTTTCCTGATTTCACTCCGCTATGGGGTCACCTGGCCGACAATCGCGGAGAAAAATGAAATCGAGGCACCCTACGTGATTTACGTCGGGCAGCCTCTGGTCATTCCGGCCGGACAGTAATTCCTTTACTTTAATATTTAAAAGGGTGCAGAAGCACCCTTTTTTTAGTTCACGAGATTGGACCACTCTTCAAGAGTGGTCCAATCTAATAGCCGATCGTGGACGCAATTCCGTGGCTGTTAAATAAAGCTTTTTGTATTCTCCTTAAGTGGGTCAAAGTGCAAAATTTAAAAGCAAGATTTCACGAATGACACGAATTTCTCGGCTTAAACCAGAAAATCCTTTTAATTCGTGTCATCCTGATTTAAAAATTTCAACTGTGAGGCACTTAATTTTCGTCACTGTCCTCATCAGGCACATCAGGATTCAGTAAAAAATCCGCCTGCACCCACCCTAAATTCCCGTTTACCGTCCGCACCAGCTGCCACAAAATACCGCCGCTTGCTTGCTGCTCGTTTTCCAAGATGACTACATCGCCATTAAAAACAAGCTCTAGCTGATCTCCGGCCGGTGTGCGGCGCACCCACAAGGTGCTGCTGGTCGTATCGACGATCGCCGTTTCCCCTAAAATCGGCGTAGGGGTCAACGTCGGTGTGGGCGTAACGGTAGGGGAAGGGGTTGCGGTTGGGGTTGGTGATGAGGTCGCCGTTGGCGACGGAGTGGCGGTAGCCACCGGTCGCGGTGTTGCCGAGGGTGATTCGGCCGTCCCCTCAGCGGTATTGACGGCCACACTCTCCTGACTATCGTCTCCAGATTGTGATTCACCATCCACAGGCGTGGCGGTTGGCGGCCGGGCAAAAGATCCGGATTCTGGGGTGTTTGCCAAATCCTGATCAGGATCACCGTCTTCCGCGATCGGGGCGATGGTCGCCTCCGGCGTATTGTCGCCCACAGTTTCCTGGGGCTGTGACGAAGGGGTTAAAATCGCCGCTGTTTCCTGGGATGAATCTATAGGGCTCTCAGCTCCGATCGGAATCCCAGCCAAAAAGAAACCCAGGGCGACAAGCAGACTGGCCAGACCATAGCCGGTTAACGACCGACCGCGACCAGCTAGACGAAACGCCAGCCATCGATAGCGGGCAAGCTGACGCGGTGATTGAGCCAAATATGCCAAAATCACAAAAAGTAACGCGGCCGATGCCGCGATACCCATGCCCCACAATGTCCAGCTAGGAAATCCCATCGCCTGGATTATAACAATAAATCGCTGACTAGACTGAATTATTCATAAATCTTCAGCCATTCCGACTGAAATCAAATCTGTTTTGTGATATGTTATCCATGTCCACAACATGTCATCTTTCTTACCCGAGAAATGTGGCTGGGGGGTGGAGAATTCAATGATGTTGCGTATTCGCTGGCGAAAAGTTTTATTAGATTTATGGCGTCACAAAGCCCGCACAATTTTGGTGACCCTGGCCATTGCCGTGGGGGTCTTTGCCATTGGTTTTATCGCCAGCGCCCAGGCGATTCTGCTCCGTGAACTGCAGGCGGATTACGAAAATGCGCTGGTGGCTTCAGCCATTCTTTATACAGATCCGTTTGACGATGCTCTGGTCGAAACTGTCCTGGCCATGCCGGAAATCGAAACGGCCGAAGGACGACGCGGTTTAGCGGCCCGGATTCAAACCCCTGATGGGGAGTGGCGCAACCTTCTTCTGACCACCATTGCGGATTATGACGATATTTCCCTCGACCGCATCATCCCCGTTGCCGGGAATTGGCCTCCGGACCGACAGGAGATGGTCGTCGAACGTCTGTCTCTCCCTTATTTGGAAGCGGAGCTGGGTGATGAAGTGCGGATCGAGTTTCCAGGGGGACTGATTAAAACCATCAAAATTTCCGGTGTGGCCTTCGACAATCAGGTGCCCAGCGCCGACATTACCGGCCGGGCGTTTGCCTACATCGATTTTGATACGCTGGAAAAGTTAGGGCAAGGGGCTTTCTACACCGAGCTTCGCTTTCGCGTTGCCGAAAATACCGTCAGCCTGTCGCATATTCAGGACGTCACCGAAGCGGTCCGCCAAAAAGTTGAGCGCAGCGGCCGGGAAGTTTATGCGGTCAATACCCCACCGCCGGGTGAACATTGGGCTGAAGACATCATTGCCACCCTGATTCTCCTCTTCTTTATATTTGGCGGGATCATCCTATTTTTGGCCGGTTTTTTGGTTATAAATACGGTAACCGCCCTGCTCACTCAGCAAATGCAGCAAATCGGCATCATGAAATTGGTGGGGGCCCGGCGGCTGCAAATCATGAGCATGTATATCATCATGGTTGTCCTTTATGGATTGGTAGCTCTTTTTATCGGCATTCCGGCCGGTATTCAGATGGGTCGGGCGGCCGTGGCCATCGCCACTGATTTGCTAAACGTCACCGTAAATAACGAAGCTGTCCCTCTAGGTGTGATTCTCATTCAGGTCGCCGTAGGTTTGCTGATTCCTCTGGGGGCGGCCCTTTGGCCGGTTCTTACCAGCGTAAAAATCACCACCCACAAAGCCCTGAGCAGCACCGGCCTTGATGAGCAGTTGGTCAAAAAAGACCGTTTTCAAGGATTGCTAAATAAAGTGCAGCACTACCTGGCGCTGCAGCGGCCGATGATTTTGTCGATTCGCAATGCGGTTCGACGCAAGGGGCGGATGCTGCTCACCCTGCTGATTTTGGTGATGGGCACCGCCCTGTTTGTTTCCGTCTTGACCGTCCGCGATTCCGTCGCCGGTACGCTGGATAATTTTTTGCGTTACCACAATTATGATGTCGGATTGCGCCTCAATCGCACCTATCGAGCTGCTCAGCTTCTGGACACAGCTTCCCGGATCGATGAGGTTGAAGCGGCCGAAACCTGGTTGACATTTGGCACCCGGCGTCTACGGCCCGATGGATCCGAAAGCGGCGGTTTTCAGCTGGTCGGCCTGCCGGCCGCGACCGACTTTATCGATCCAGACCCCCAGCTGGGGCGCTGGCTCGTGCCTGAAGACACCCAGGCGCTGGTTGCCAACACCTTTTTTATGGCAGAAGAAGAGGGGGTCTCGATAGGGGACACCGTTTTGCTCAAAGTCAACGGCCGAGAGCTGGAGTTTACCCTAGTAGGGGTGGTTCCCGCCCCGGCCGATGGCAGCACTAAACTTTATGTTAACTATGAATACCTGACGTACACCACGCGAACGGTTGGGCAGGCCAACGCCATCCAGCTAAAAATTGCCGGAGATCAAAGGCAGCAGGAAGCTGCGCTGCTCGAATTCTTTTCTGAAGAAGGATACCAGGTGGTCAACACATCTACGGCCGACGGGGTGCGGGACGAATTTTATCTGCGATTTAATATCGTCATTTTATTTTTGGTCGTTATGGCCATATTGCTTGCCGTCGTCGGTGGTCTGGGCTTGACAACGACGATGAGCATCAACGTGCTGGAGCGAATCCGGGAAATCGGCGTGCTGCGCGCAATAGGGGCCTCAAACAGCGCGGTGCGCAAAATCGTCCTGACCGAAGGGTTGGCCATCGGGTTGGCCAGCTGGGTGATCGGCGTTCTGGTTTCCCTACCGCTGAGCGTTGTGCTTAGCAACCAGGTTGGGCTGGCCCTGCTGCAAATGCCGCTCGATTATCATTATTCGATTGTGGGGGCATTATTGTGGCTGGGGGCGCTTCTGGTATTGGCGGTGCTGGCCAGTTTGGGACCCGCGCAAAATGCCTCTCGCCTGACGATTCGAGAGGTGCTGGCTTATGATTAATAAGGTCAAATTTGGATGTTTATAAAACGTTTTAAGAAGCTGGTTGGGGCTGGTGAGATCAATTCCCCTCAGCCGCAGCCGGTTTTCCCCTCAGCCCGTGTCGAGGGTGAGCTAATCGAGATCAGCGGCTTAGAAAAGGCATACGCCACCCCGGCCGGTCCTTTTTGGGCCCTCAAAGGGGTTGATTTAACGATATCACGGGGTGAATTTGTGGCCATTCAGGGTAAATCTGGCGCCGGAAAATCAACCCTGATAAACATGATTGCCGGTATAGATCGACCAACAGCCGGTGAAATTTGGGTTGGCGGTTTTCCGGTCCATCAATTAACGGAAGAGACGGCGGCGCGTTGGCGGAGCCAGCAAGTGGGCGTGGTTTTCCAACACTTTCAGCTGATGCCCATGTTGAGCTGTCTGGAAAATGTCATGATGCCCATGGATTTCGCCAATAAATACGGCAAAATCCGGGCCCGCCGCGAGCGGGCGATGGAGCTGCTCGAGCAGATGGATATTGGAGAACACGCTTTTAAGCCCCCGGCGGCCGTTTCCGGCGGGCAGCGGCAGCGGGTCGCTATTGCTCGGGCCCTGGCCAACGATCCCGATTTGATTGTGGCCGATGAGCCAACCGGCAATCTCGATTCACAAACGGCCGATGCGGTTTTTCGCCTTTTTCGCTTTCTGGTTCGGGAGGGAAAGACGATCTTAATGGTGACCCACGATCGCGAAGTAGTGCAAAAAGTGGATCGAACGCTCATCCTGCACGATGGTCAGTGGCAGACCGGTTAATTATAGACTTTGATGATATTCCTCAGCTATAATACTTAAATGCGTTTCTACCGTTCCTTTTAATTGATATCTTATACAACTTTCACCACCTTTTACGCGGCACCAATAACGTTCCGCTAAACTTTTAAAGTCCAATGTTTGCCTGCAGGGTTTATATCATTCTGCAACTGAGGAAACTCCCATACGTACAGAATGACGTGGATTTACAGCAGTAGTGCTAATACCCCGCTTTTAATTTTTTACCAGACGAGTCCTCTCTTATTTTGATCATGGAAGAACTCGATAAATTACCCATCAAATCAGCTGTTTTACAGGAGTTGTCATGATGAGACGTATCATGATTACCTTGATGATGATTACTGTCATCGGGGCAGGGGCATGTTCCAACCAGGAAGAACCGGCGGAAACAACCCCGGTGGATGTTGATACCGTGACTGTTGACACCGGAGTTAGCAATGTTTCTGCTGAAGGGCGGGTTGTCCCGCTTGATTCAGCCATTCTGTCATTTCAAATTAGCGGTGAAGTGGCGGAAATCCTCGTGGCAGAGGGGGATGTCGTCAATGCGGGAGACCCGATTTTAAAATTAGACGATACCGATCAGCAAACCGCGCTTGAACAGGCTCAGGCGGCCGTAACCCAGGCGGAAGCCAACGTCACCACGGCCGAGGCCGGTGTGATATCCGCCCAAGCGGCGCTTGATGCTGCTCAGGTTGGTGTAGAAGCGGCCCAGGCCCAACTCGCACTCGTCGAGGCTGGAGCCACCGCCCAGCAAGTGGCCCTAAACGAAACCCAGGTCGCCGCTGCTCAAGCGGGGGTTGTACAGGCGTCCGGACAGCAAGCGCTTGTTTTGGAAGGGCCAACCAACGCTCAGATTCAGGCTGCTGAAGCCCAGCTGGCGGCCGCCAAAGCGGCCGTGGTTCCGCTTCAGCTGGTGGTTGATCGCTACCGCAACGGCTCCGTCAGCGGGACGGACGAACAGAAAGAAGCGGCCCAACTTGAATTAAATGCTGCAATTGCCAACGTCAATTCCGCTCAGGCGGCCCTTGATGAAGTGTTAGCCGGCGCCCGCAACCCCGATCGACAGGCGGCAGCCGGTGCCGTCAGCGGTGCGGTAGCCAACCAGCAAGCGGCCGAAGCTCAGCTTAACTTGCTCCTGGCCGGATCCCGTGAAGAAGAGATTGCCATCGCCCAAGTCAATGTCGATCAGGCGAGCAATGGCGTCACGGAGGCCGAGTTAGCCGTTCAACAGGCGGAAGTTGGTTTGGACCAGGCCGCCTCCGGTTTGACTGAAGCTGAGCAGGCTCTCGCAGCCGCCCAATCCGCATTTGATAAAACGATTTTGACCGCCTCTTTTTCAGCTACCGTGGCCAGTATCACTCCCAAAGTTGGCGAAATTGTCGTGGCTGGATCGCCCGTTGTGACCCTGGCCGACTTTAGCGAATGGCACGTGGAAACAACCGACCTGACAGAGTTAAGCGTTGTATCGGTGGGTCGTGATTTTCCAGTTGAAATAACGGTTGATGCATTTCCCGGAGAAACGCTTTCCGGCCGGGTGATCGACATTTCCCCTGTATCTGACATCGTATTAGGCGATGTCACTTATCGGGTGACAATCGATCTCGATGACGATGATGCCTTGCCGCTGCGCTGGGGCATGACCGCGTTTGCCCGCATCGATGTCGATCAATAATTAATCTAATAAAGTCGTATAGGAGTGCATCGCGATGAAAATCAAGCGCACATCATTAATTTCGCTGTTTATTTTGAGCCTGGTATTTTTAGCCGCCTGCAACGGCGCAGCGGAACAGGCTCCCCCGGCCCAGGATTCTGAACCGGAACAGGTTCAGGCTCCGGAATTTTCTTCGGTGCTGGCTGAAGGGGAAGTGGTTCCTGTTGATTTTGTAAACTTATCATTTCAAACCGGCGGGATCGTCGCCGACGTGCTGGTTGAAGAAGGGGACATCGTTTCGGCTGGAGATCCTCTTATTTTGCTCGAGGCAACAGATGTTCAAATACAGCGCGATCAGGCGGCCGCTCGCCTGGCCTCCGCCGAATCAGCCCTGGCCTCCGCTCAAGCCCAGGTGGCGGTTGTAGAAGCGCGGATTAACAGTGCGGAGCAGCAGGTTGTGGCCGCTCAGGCGCAGCTTGACTTGCTGCTGGCTGGCCCACGGCCGGAAGAGATCGAAGCGGCCGAAAAGAGCCTGGCCGCCGCTCAGGCCGGTGTGGTTCAAGCTGTTGGGCAGAGGGATTCTTCTCTGGATATCGCTACCGATTCTTCAATTGAAGCCGCCCGCTCCCAGGTTGCGGCCGCCCAGGCGCAGCTAACCCAGATAGAAAATGCGTATCAAAATATTATCGACGCCTGTTTTGACACTCCTCAGGGAGAAATCTGCCCCCTTTATGGCCCGGTTGAAGAACAAACGCGTGCCCAGCTAGAAGCGGCTCGAGCCAACGCCTCTGCTGCCCAGGCACAGCTTGATTCTTTGCTGAATGGTCCCACTTCGGGCCAGCAGCAGGCGGCTTCCGGTGGCGTGGTTCTGGCTCAGGCTCAGGTGTCGATAGCTCAGGCACAGTTCGATTTGCTGTTGGCCGGTCCTACTGATGAACAGGTCACGCAGGCTGAAGTTGCTGTCCGGCAGGCGGAAACCAACGTGGAAATTTCGCGGGCCAGCGTCACTCAGGCCCAGGCTGCCGTCTCCCAGGCTGAAGCAGGCGTCATTACCGCTCAGGCGGGCTTAAATGCGGCTGAAGCCGCTATGAGCCGCATGACGCTGTCAGCCCCCTTTGATGGGAATGTCGGCCGCGTAAACGTTAATCCTGGCGAGCTGGTTGCTCCAGGGGCACCGGTCCTGGTTTTTGCAGATCTTTCCGGTTGGCAAATCAGAACGACCGACCTGACCGAACTGGATGTGGCCAAAATTTCCACCGGATCAACCGTTGACGTTTCGTTTGACGCAATTCCCAATGAAACCGTTGCCGGAACGGTAACCGAGGTCGCTCTGGTGTCAACTCTCTCGCAAGGTGACGTGGTGTATGAAGTAACCATCGCTCTTGAACCCGCGGAGGATCTACCCATTCGTTGGGGGATGACCACCTTTATTGACGTTGAAGCCAATTAATTGCATCAAAGTTGAAAATTAAAAAAATCAGGATGACACGAATTAAAAAGGATTTTCTGGTTTAAGCTGGAAAATTCGTGCCATTCGTGAAATCTTGTTTTTAAATTTTGCACTTTGAACCACTTAAGCCCCTAATCTTTGTTAAAAAAATCATTGATGAGATGAAGCACTTAAGCGACGTATAATCCTCAAATTTGGCAAATTAAGAGGCGGTGAACGGCAAATTCACCGCCTTTTTTGATAACTTCACGTAGAAATTTAAAAAAACAGTACTTAGGTACTATACAAAACATACTTTTACAAGGTATAGTGTATTCGTGCCCATCTCCACTGGGCATGTTTAGCGCCACGCCAATGGGGGATTGGCCTGTGTATGGGATAAGAGGTGAGGTGGTTAGCCACCTCGCCTTTTCTTTTTTTTATGTGCTAATGATCGGGTTCTCGGCCGGGCATCGTAATGTACTTCGTAAGCGTCGATTGGTACCCTTACTTCAGTAAGGTTTTAGATTTATAAAACCAACTCTCCCAAAACAAATCGATACAAATTTGATAGGGCTATTTAATCTCGATCGTGACGCAATTTCTGAATCGCATTGTAATCGGTGTGATTTCCAAATCACGCCTGCATCATGGGTAAGTCGCTTTAAATTGAGAAATCCCCGATACATCAAATTCATATAGTAAGCTCCTTGCATTAGCAAGTTGTTTAGAGGGGCCAGAGGGTGTCGCAACGACTGACCTGACACGACGCGTAACAAGGGGGGGGAGTCTTGTTTAACTCTTCAATATTGGCAAGATCTTTTTGATACATTCCTGCCGCCAAAACGCAAGCCTCATCGTCACCCAATCGTATCCTTTTGATAGGCTTTCCATCGCCTGGAAATTCCCCCGAATAAATGCTTCTTATGGTATGATGTTCTTACGTTCAGTTTGACTGTTTCTCATTCCATTTGGAGTTTTTGCATGACCACTTACAGGCGATATTTGCTTCTGTTGTTAATGCTTTTATTTATAACGGCGGCCTGCCGCCGCGATGACCCACCGGCTACCCCGGTGAGTGAGGTCACCCCCACGGCCGATGGTGCTGTCAGCGATCCGACAGCCCAGCCGGAACCGACCCAAACCCCAGCCCCACAGCTAATTGGCAATTTAGACGGCGCCCCTGGGCTTTATCCACGCTTGCTGGGTCAAAACCCGGCTTCAGGGGCCGAATTGGCTCCAGGGGAAGCGATTGAGCTTTATTTTGACCAGCCAATGGATGTGGAATCCACTACGGCCGCCCTGTCGGTTACCAACGAAGAAGGAGAGACGGTGGCCGGCGAAATATCCTGGCCTCAGCCGCGCATCTTGCGGTTTAAACCGGCCGGCACTCTTCCGTCGGACACAACCCTGCTGATTTCTCTGGCAGCTGAGGCCGTCAGTGAAGAAGGGATCGCGCTGCAGGAAGGGTTGACCCTCGATATTCAAACGGTTGGTGATCTGGAATTATCGGCCGTTTCACCTTCTCCGGACACGGTTGAAATCGCCTCGGACAGCGCCATCACCGTCATTTTTAATCGGCCGGTGGTGCCTTTAACGATCAAAGAAGAGCAAGATCAGCTGCCCGACCCTTTGAGTTTCACCCCAGCCATTGAAGGGAATGGAGAGTGGATCAATACCTCAGTTTACGTATTTCGTCCGACCCGGCCGTTAATCGGCCGTCAAACCTACACGGCAAGCTTAGAGGCGGATATCATTAATGAAGCTTCCGTCAATGGGGCTCAACTGGCGGATGATTTTTCATGGCGGTTCACGGTGACCGCGCCCACATTGAGCTATTTGAGCCTCCCAGATTTAGCATCCTACGTCAATCAAACCTACAAACATCTGCCGCTCGACCAGTCATTTGAGGTGTTTTTTAACCAGCCGATGGACACGGTCGCCACGGAGAACGCCATTTCCGTCTCGTCTGATCGAGAAAATGTGCCCCTTACGTTTGAGTGGAATCAGCTGCAAACGTCGGTAGTCTTTACCCCAACCCGTCTGCTGGAGACCGGTACCGTGTATGCGGTGACCGTCAGCGACTCAGCCCGATCAGATGAAGGTGGGTTGATTGCCAACGGAGAAACGTGGCGGATGGAAACGGTGGCTTACCCGGAGATTCTGAGTACGACCCCGGCCGATGGCACCACCCAGGACCGGTTTCGCAACTCTTTCCGCATTGACTTCGCTTCACCGATGAGCTTTGACAGCTTAAAAGGGAAAGTGACGTTTGATCCACCGCTGCAGGGCGATCCGGACGGATTTTATAATCAGTGGTCGTGGCGCTACACGTTTTATGGTCTGCAGCCATCCACCGATTACACCGTATCGATCGCTCCGGGCATGGCCGACCCATACGGCAATGTGGTTGACACCGGTCAAATTATTCGTTTTCGCACGTCCCCTTATACCCCTTCCGCAACAGTGCAGATGCACCAACCGTTTGCCCTCTACCGTCAGGGAGGGACGGAAGAGATGTGGGTGGCGTTCCGCAATGCCGAAACGATTGAAATGCGCCTGTCTGAATTAACCGTCGACCAGTTTAGCGATTTGCTCTATCTGTTTAACCCGCGCGCCTTTGACGACGCGCGCCTGCCACAGGTGTGGCGTCAGGAAGTTGATGTCAGCACCGGCGAAGAAAACCTGCGCGATTTTGTTCGATTTGAGTTGGCCAACATCGATGCCACCGATCTCGACCTCGGCCTGTACTTTGTAACCGTGAACGGATCGAATGTGCCCACCAACAATAACTTACATGCGGACGCCCGGCCGATTATTTTGGCCAACGCCAACGTCACGCTCAAGCTCACGACAACTGAGATTCTCATGTGGGTGACCGATTTGGAAAGTGGCGAGCCGCTGGGTGGGGTGCCGGTCACGCTTTATGATCGCTTTGCCAACCCTGTTTTAGAGGGCACAACCGATAATGACGGGCTGTTTTACGCTTCAGATATCCCCCTCATCGAAGATTACGAGGATCGCTTTGTGGCCGTGGCCGAAGGGCAAGGGGTGTTTGGAATCGCCGTGTCGGAGTGGTCGGAGGGGATCAATCCGTACGAATTTGGAATTAATACCGATTTCTATCTGCAGCCCGATCAAATCAACACCTATATTTACACCGACCGGCCGCTTTACCGTCCGGGGCAGGAGGTCTTCTTTAAGGGGATTCTGCGCACCAATGATGACCTGAATTTTGACATCCCGGTACTGGAATCGGCCTGGGTAGAAATTTCCTCTTTTGAAGGGGTGGTTTTTGAAAGCGAGCTGCCGCTCAACGCCTTTGGCACGCTCGAAGGCACCTTTGAACTAGACGATGAGGCGGTTTTGGGTGGATACAACATCCAAATTCTAGATGAAAGAGACGGCGACTGGCTGGGCAGCACGTATTTTGACGTGGCTGAGTATCGCAAACCAACATTTGCGGTGGACGTGAACCCCGCCTCTTCAGATTTGAGCCAGGGAGAGTCACTGCAGGCCACAATTGAAGCCAACTTCTTCTCTGGAGGCTCCGTGGCCAACGCCGATACGGAATGGTATCTCTCTGTGGTCGACACCGTCTTTCGACCGACCGATCGGGATTTACAGCGATACAGCTTCGACAACCGGGAACTCGACGCCGGGTATTACTACCGCGGTTATTTTGGTTCGTTTGGGGAAACGGTGGCGACCGGCCGAGGGAAAACCGATCGCTTTGGTCGTCTGCCGGTTGATATCTCCCTTGAAGGGGCGGCCACCAACACCACCCAGGAATACACTTTAGAGGGTGTGGTGACCGATTTAGCCGGAAACGTCGTTGCCGGCCGCACCACGGTGACCGTCCATCCCAGTGAACTGTACGGGGGCATCCGGCCGGGGAGCCGGGTAGCCCAGGCCGGGCAGGAAATCCCGCTTGAAATTGTGGTCGTCGATTGGGATGAACAGATTCAACCCAACACCACCGTGACGATCGAGGTGGTGGAACGGCGCTGGTTTAGCGTTCAGGAGGAAGATGAAACCGGCCGGGTCATTTGGACCAGCACCGTTGAAGAGATTCCCGTGGCCGAGTTTACCGACGTCGTTACCGGATCTGACGGCAAGGCCCAGATCGATTTTACACCGCCTGCCGGTGGCGTTTACCGGGCATCTGTAATCGTCGAAGATACGGCCGGTCGTGAATCGCTTACCTCCACTTACTTCTGGGCGGCCGGTGATGAGTTTGTTCCCTGGCGGCGATCAAGCGATCACAGCTTTGAGTTAATTTCCGATGCTTCCAGCTATACCCCTGGAGATACAGCCGAAATCTTA
>JAAUYD010008846.1_pt1 | contig 32884 bp, 29 predicted proteins | sample 7278101 | NCBI WGS metagenome assembly JAAUYD01 (sample SAMN14350128, study PRJNA611818) | marine sediment metagenome | isolation source: surface marine sediment (0.6m) | place: French Polynesia: Moorea | collected 2018-08
ACTCAACGCGGGAAACCCGCGCACGTGACTGGCTCCGCAACGCGCTGCTCTCTACCCCACAATAATTTTAGTAATTTCATCTGTACTTCACCAGACTGAGAAAAGCTATATTACTTATTACTTATTATTGGGTAATGGGTAATGGGTTCACCATTTACTATTTACCATTCCCTATTTTTTTTTGAGAGACATGAAATGCTTGTCTTTGTAGTACCACTTAAAAGTTCCCAAGCTTCTAAATCTTGGGAACATGTGTCAAGATTATTTGAAAGATGTGTGAAATCAATTTGCAATCAAACATCACCAAAATTTCGAGTGATTGTTGTTTGTAATGAAGTACCAAGAATTGAATTTACTCATCCTCACATAACATATATTACAGTTAATTTTCCACCAGCACCGGAGACAAACCCTATAAATCAAAAGCGTACAGATAAAGGTCGAAAAATCCTCAAAGGATTAATACATGCGCGGGAATTTTCTCCCACTCACACTATGGCTGTTGATGCTGATGATTGCGTTAGTAAGGGATTAGCTGAATTTGTAGAACAAAATTCTGATTGTAATGGCTGGTTTGTAAATCAAGGATATAAATATCAAGAAGGCAGTAAATATATATATATTAAAAGAAGTAATTTTTATCAAATATGTGGAACATGTAACATTCTCAGATATGACTTAAATGATTTGCCAGCACATCCTGAATATAATCGTGGTTATGGTTACTATAAATATTACATAGACCACGCTAAAGTTAAAAAGAAATTATCACTCCAAGGAAAAAAACTTCAGCCCTTGCCATTCTCTGGGGCAGTGTATATGCTGGAGAATGGAGAACATCTTTTTTATGAACCAATGAGGTTAAGATTTAGTATTATCAATCGGAAATTATTAAATGCATCAATTAGAGATGAATTTGGTATTTACAATTTATTGGATTCATCTACATTTAGTATTCAAGTTTCATAAATAGGGAATAGGGAAAAGGGAATAGGGAACAGATTAAGAGGTATTTTCATGTTTAATCAAAAAAAGGCTGTGCTTACATATAGCTACTCCCTTCCCATTCTAAGATTACCTATAAAAATTTCTCCCCCTCTTCCCACTCTTCCCCCTCTTCCCCTTCTTCCCACTCTTCCCCCTCTTCCCCCTCTTCCCACTCTTCCCCCTCTTCCCCCTCTTCCCCCTCTTCCCACTCTTCCCACTCTTCCCCCTCTTCCCCCTCTTCCCCCTCTTCCCACTCTTCCCCCTCTGGTCACTTGACGTATTATTTTTGATAACAGACTGTCACTTTCCAGCGTTACTATGCTGAAAAATAAATCAAAATCTCGTAAATCTAAAAAATCAAAAAAGCGGGGGAAAAAGGAGACTTATAACTTAAGTCTCAAAGAGAGATTAGCAAAAAAACGAAAAGCGGCACAAGCACGTAAACAACTGACTAATTTAGTTATAATTTCTTCCTTTGTGGGAATATTCTTTGGGATTATTCTCTTTTTTGTAGGTGGCATAAAACTGGCAATTCCTGCTGTGCTAGGAATTATAGTCATGTCCGTTGCTTATAAATATCCCCGGCAATCCCTTTATGCATTTATTATTTATTTGCCCTTTGCGGGCACCATTACCTACTATCTTGGTGGGAGTCCCATACTCCAACTAGCAAAAGACTCTTTTTATATCCCAGCCTTAATTGCAATTTGGCAGGAATGCAGCAAAAAAAGACTTCCTTTTATTATTCCCCAATCAATTAAAACTCCTCTATTTATTTTATTAGGCTTTTGTTTTCTGACACTGCTGTTTGTAAATGGTTCACAACAATTAAACCCACCGACTGCTGAGTTATTTCAAACAGCACCCAAGGAATTACCTATAGGTATGGGAATTCTGGGATTAAAAGTTTTATTGGGCTATTTACCCCTAATTAGTTGCATTTACTATCTAATTCGTAATCAAAAGGATTTTCTGTTTTTGTCACGTCTCCAGGTAGTCTTGATTCTCATCTGCTGTACACTGGGATTTATTCAATATCTGCTGCTGCTGACGGGAATATGTCAAGGAACCAGAGGTGCTACGGGGGATGCCCTATTTAAGGCAACACTGGAGGCTAGATGTTATTTTGGAGGTTCTCTACTCTATAGCCCTAGCCAAGGGGTTATTCGCTTACCAGGAACCTTTGTAGCCCCTTGGCAATGGGCATGGTTCCTAATTTCTGGCAATTTTTTTGCTTTTGCCACAGGCTTTGCCGATCCTTCCATTTTTTGGCGGACAATAGGTTTAGGTTCCATGGCAATGGTATTTATTAACGCAGTTGTATCAGGACAGAGAATTGCCTTAGCCTTAGTACCTATTTGTTTTTTATTGTTGTTAATAATTACAGGTAAAATTGCCGACCTCAAACGATTTATCCCCATAGGTGTGGGACTGGCAGTGATTTTGGGAATTGTCATGGTGGCTAACCCCCAAGTGGTGCAGGAGAGAGTAGATAGTTTAATTGGTCGCTGGGAGGCTTCACCTCCCCATGAGTTTATCGTCCAGCAATTTGAAGATAGCCAAAAAGAATACAGAGGAATCCTAGGTAATGGTTTAGGTCGCGCTACCAATTCTGCCCGTTCATTAGGTAGAACCCGTTTGGTGGAAACCTACTACCCTAAATTATTATATGAAATTGGACCTCTGGGAACTTTGGCATTTCTGGGATTAGTCACAACCCTGACCATAACTTGCTTTCGTACCTATCGTTCATTAAAAAACCGTAATTTCCGCAGTTACGCAGCTGCTTTGTGGGTGTTTATATTGTTTATTAGTTACAACACCTACTACTATCCTTTAGATGTCGATCCAGTTGCCGTTTATTATTGGTTTGCTGCTGGTATTCTTTTGAAATTACCACAACTAGATAAACTAGAACAAAAACAATTAAAAATGAAAAATGAAAAATCAAAAATTGGTCACTCCTAAAACAATTAAAAATGAAAAATGAAAAATCAAAAATTGGTCCCTACAAATTTTTGGGTGCAAGCATTACGTCCCTACAAATTTTTGGGTGCAAGCATTACGTCCCTACAAATTTTTGGGCGCAAACATTACGTCCCTACGAATTTTTGGGCGCAAACATTAGGTCCCTACAAATTTTTGGGTGCAAACATTAGCTCCCTACGAATTTTTGGGCGCAAACATTAGGTTCCTACAAATTTTTGGGTGCAAGCATTGCACCCCTACAAATTCATAACTGATAATTCCTTATGACTTTACCTTTAATTTCTGTGATTATCCCTACCTATGGTCGAGAAGAACCACTGCGCGATAGTATTGTGGATGTCCTCAAACAAGACTACCCAAATTTTGAAGTTTTAGTAGTAGATCAAACCCCAAAACACCAACCAGAAATTGAAGCTTTTTTAGAAGCACAAACTAGCGCGGATAAAATTCAATGGTTTCGTTTAAAATGGGCGAGTTTACCAGGGGCGAGAAATTATGCAGTGCGCCGTGCAAAAGGGGAAATTATCTTATTTATTGATGATGATGTTAAACTACAACCTGAATTTTTAGCAGCACACGCTAAAAACTACATAGAAAATCCAGAAATCGGGGCTATTGCGGGACGAGTTTTTGACAAAATGAAATTAGGAGAATCTGGGGGAAACTTGCAAATTGAATATCTTCCTCCCGAAGCAATGGACCCCGGTATTGCTTGGTATTATATTGATTTAGTACATACTGTTAAACCCCAACAAGTCCTCTCAGCTAGGGGTTGCAATATGTCTTTTCGTCGAGAAATTTTCACTAAATACGGACTGCATTTTGATGAAAGATTTCGCGGTAGTGCGGTGCGAGAAGAGTCTGATTTTTGTTTAAGATTGCGGCAGACTGGATATAAAATTTGGTACGATCCAAAAGCTCATTTAGTACATTTAGGAGAAGAAACAGGGGGTTGTCATGATATTAGTACGCGTTCACTAAAATATCAAATTACTTTTTACCACAACCATTTTTTAATGGGATTAAAAAACCTCAGTTTTACCCAGGCATTACGTTTATTTGCTCGCTTATTTGATTGTCATGTCCTTGGACGTCCACCTTGTCATAAAAGTGGTTCTCCTATCAAAATTGTCACACGTTTTTGTTTCTATGTTATTGGTTTTTTTAACGCTTTACTAACTATTATGAAATCTTCTGGAAACGATGGTCAAACTTACACTAATTTAGACAAAAAATTAAACAAAGAATTAAACAAAGAATTAGAAAAAGAATTAGAAAAACAAGCTTAATTAATATTCTTTGTGCCTACCCTGGGGGAAGGCTGTGCGAAGGTGTTTTTGTGTTTTTTTGAATATATATTTTGAACATATATCATGAAAGTATTAGTTGCTAGTCATACATATATTGTAGACCTAAATTGTGAAAAATTACGGGCATTATCTGAACTTGAACCTAATTTAGAAGTTACAGTTATAGTACCAAAGCGTTGGCGACCAAGGGGAGTACAAAATAAAATTATTGAAACTCAATACTGTGATGAAGGAAATTTTCGTATAATTCCAGTTTCTAACTTTAGTCAAAATCACCAAGGTTTACTGACATTTGGCACTGATTTAATATCTTTATTACAAGAATTTCATCCGCAAATTATCCAAGTAGAACAAGGTTCTAGAAGCTTTGCTTATGCGGAAATGATTACTCTCAATCGTGTATTGGGGCTAAATGCTAAAAATATATTTTTTACTTGGTGGAATCTTCCTTATAAACTAAAATTTCCGATTAACTTGTTAGAAAAATACAATCTTAATAACAGTCACGGAATAATTTGTGGTAATCAAGATGGGGCAGAAATTTTACGTCAAAGAGGATATAAAGGTAGTATCAAAGTTCTGCCGCAATTGGGTGTAGATGAAAGTTTATTTCAGCCTCAAGCACAACCAGAATTAGCAAGTCAATTAGGCATTAAAGATGAAGATTTTGTTGTCGGTTTTGTCGGTAGATTTGTCAAAGAAAAAGGTATAATTACACTTTTAAATTCTCTTTCATTGATTCTAGATAAACCTTGGAGATTGTTGTTATTAGGACGAGGAGAATTACAATCAGAATTAATGCGAATATCTGTAAATAAAAAGTTGCAAAATAGAATCATTTGGCTAGAAAGCGTACCTCATAATCAAGTTTATCAATATATTAATTTAATGAATACTTTGGTACTACCATCAGAAACAAACTACAATTTGAAAAACTTAACTTCTGTGGGTTGGAAAGAACAATTTGGTCACGTTTTAATTGAAGCGATGGCTTGTCAAGTACCTGTAATTGGTTCAAACTCGGGTGAAATTCCCCATGTAATTGGTGATGCTGGCTTAATTTTTCAAGAAGGAGAGGAACAAAGTTTAGCAAATTGTTTGTTGCAGTTAATGAATAACTCAGAATTGGCAGAAAAAATAGGATACATGGGTTATCAGCGAGTAATGTCTAAATATACAAATAAGGCTTTAGCAAAAGAACAATTAGAATTTTATCAAAAAATTATAAATAGTTAGTAATCATCAGTTTTGTAGGGGCGCAATGCTTGCGCCCAAAAGGCACGAAATTAACAGTTATAAATTAGTAATTATCAGTTTTGTAGGGGCGCAATGCTTGCGCCCAAAAGGGACAAAATTAACAATTAAAAATTAGTAGTTAGGAGTTTTGTAGGGGCGCAATGCTTGCGCCCAAAAGGCAAGAAATTAACATTTATAAATTAGGAATTAATAATTTTTAATTGTTAATTGTTTTAGGAGTTATCAATTTGTATTTTCTATTTTATTTGTGATGCAAATTCTACAGATTGTACCTTCAATTTCTTTAATTTATGGTGGTCCCAGTCAAATGGTTTTGGGACTTGCACCTGCATTGGCAAAAGAGGGTTTAAAGGTTACTGTTCTGACAACTAATAGTAATGGTGATACTGGACAAAAACCCCTGGATGTACCCCTAAATTATCCAGTCAAACAAGAAGGTTATGAAATTATTTATTTTCGCTGTTCGCCATTTCGTCGCTACAAATTTTCTTTGGATTTACTCAAGTGGTTAAATCGCCATGCACATGAGTATGATTTAGCCCATATTCATGCTTTATTTTCCCCTGTAAGTAGCTTGGCTGCAACTATTTGTCGTCAAAAAGGAATACCTTATATTTTACGTCCTTTGGGTACTCTTGACCCTGCTGATTTACGTAAAAAAAAGCAATTAAAACAGGTTTATGCAGCAATTTTAGAACGTCCCAATTTAGTTGGTGCAGCAGCAATTCATTTTACTAGTCAGCAAGAAGCAAAAATATCAGAAAAGTTTGGAGTTTCTACACGAGATTTGGTGATTCCTTTGGGTGTTAAAGAAGATGTGGAAAGAGGAAAATGTGAAAATGTCAAAAAGCAAACACGTAATCAGCTGGGAATAATGGAGGATGTACCAATAGTATTGTTTATGTCCAGAATTGACCCCAAAAAAGGATTAAATTTGCTAATTCCGGCTTTAGAAAAGTTGTTGGAGAAAGATATAAAATTTCACTTTGTTTTAGCAGGAAGTAATCCCCAGGAACCAGATTACGAACAAAAAATTAAGTCACAAATTCAAGCTTCACCTCTGGGAAAACACACCACTATAACTGGTTTTGTAACAGGTGAGTTTAAATCTAGCTTATTACAAGCTGCGGATTTATTTATCTTGCCATCTTACTATGAAAACTTTGGAATTGCGGTGGCTGAGGCTATGGTGTCGGGAACACCTGTGGTAATATCTGACCAAGTGCATATTTGTCAGCAGGTACGCGATAGTGAATCTGGTTGGATAGGCACAACAGATGTACAAGCAATGGTAGAGTTGTTAACAGAGGCTGTGCAAAATCCCTCAGAATGCCACAGAAGGGGATTAAATGCCAAAGAATATGCATTGCAACATTTTAGTTGGGATGCGATCGCTCGTCAAACTATCGCTGCATACGAGAATATTATCCAGCAGAATCATTAATCTACTCTTTCCCATATCACAGTTTAAACTCTTGTGAGTTTTAGAACCTATAACTTTTGTTGCAAACTACAAAAGCCCGATTGGGTAACCGGATTTTGTGTAATGATCGCATATGTAACACTTATTTCTTTTCATTCACAGGGAACTTTTTATGTCTCTTCGTCTAGGTGACACAGTACCCAACTTTACCCAAGCTTCCAGCGAAGGGGATATCAATTTTTACGATTGGGCTGGTGATAGCTGGGTTGTGTTGTTCTCCCACCCCGCAGATTACACACCTGTTTGCACCACAGAATTAGGAACTGTTGCGAAACTTAAACCAGAATTTGACAAACGTAACGTTAAATGCATTGCCCTCAGTGTGGATGATGTCGAATCTCACAAAGGGTGGATTGGTGATATTGAAGAAACTCAAAGTACTAAACTTAACTACCCAATTCTTGCAGATCCTGATCGTAAGGTGTCTGACCTTTACGACATGATCCACCCTAAAGCTAACGCTAAGGTAACGGTACGGACAGTATTTATTATTGACCCCAACAAGAAACTCCGTCTTACCTTAACCTATCCTCCTAGTACTGGACGCAATTTTGATGAAATTCTGCGGGTAATTGACTCTCTCCAGTTGACTGATGACTACAGTGTCGCTACACCAGCAGACTGGAAAGATGGTGATGATTGTGTGATTGTCCCCACTCTCCAAGATCCAGAAGTGCTAAAAGAGAAATTCCCCAAGGGTTACGAGGTAATTAAACCCTATCTGCGGATGACTCCCCAACCCAATAAGTAAATCTGGCAATTACTCCCTTCGGTGTTCTAAGATTACCTATAAAAATTTCTCCTCCTCTTCCCCCTCTTCCCCTCTTCCCCCTCTTAAGCGTCTCATTCAATTCGGTAATCTTCTAAGGGGACAGGAGTATTTGATATTGAAGGTGGGTAACTCCCACCTTTTTGTGTGTTTGGGTGAGAATAAAAAGTACAAGTCATTTGGGTTGTGCATTATGCTTTCATCACCGATTATCCTCCGCATTCCATCCTCAATGAAAATGACAGATCAGCAATTTTTTGAATTCTGTCAAGTGAACCGCGACTTACGCATTGAACGGAATCAATTTGGAGATATATCTATTATGCCCCCTACAGGTTCAGAAACTGGTAACCGTAATTTTAACATTGCTGGACAGTTGTATATGTGGTCAGAAGAAGATGGTACTGGTATTTGTTTTGATTCCAGTACAGGATTTACTCTTTCGACGGGTGCAGAACGTTCTCCTGACGCTTCCTGGATTAAACTAGAAAGGTGGAATAGTCTATCAGTAGCACAACAACAAAGATTTGCTCCCATTTGTCCAGATTTTATCATTGAACTGATGTCTCCTAGCGACAAACTCCAGCTTTTACAGGAGAAAATGGAAGAGTATATGAATGAACCGGGGATACAATTGGGTTGGTTAATTAATCGCAAAGACAGGAAAGTTTATATTTATCGTCCGGGAATAGCTGTGGAATGTTTAGATAACCCGGATACTGTTAGCGGTGATTCTGTTTTACCAGGTTTTATACTAAATATGAGTAAAATTTGGTAGTTTTTTAAGACAGTAGAAATTGGATTTCTGCTTTAATATTAGAACGTGCAGATTCTTCCCCAAATTCAAACATTAAAGGTGTAGAATATATACGTTCTCGCTGCAAAAATTTCTGTAAAATTTGGGTACGACCTGTAATATATCCAGCTTCTGGAACCCAAGCATATTCTTGACGAATTGCATTTGCATATTGACGATATTCGACTGGTTTAGCAGCTAAAATAGCTAAATCGGCATCAATCAGAACTTTACTATCAAAATCATCCTCTGCAATTTGATGGTATTTTGTATTCATAATTAAACTCTGAATATTAGTAATTACCCTAATAGGTAAGTCTAAGTTACTTAGCAAAATTCCAGCATATTCAGCACTTTTTTCTTCATTATTATTAGCGTGGGTGTTGTAAACTATATCATGAAACCAAGCTGCAAGTTGAACATTAGCTAGATTTTGAGTGTAGGTTTGCAAAGTCTCAATTACACTGAGGATGTGGTAAATGTGATTTAATGTATGATAATGACGATGGCTGCTGGAGTAAGCTATAGCTATTAAAGAGAATGTTTTTTGTGCTGCTAAGATATCTACTCCAAATGTTTGGATGAGATTTAGCCAGTTAGCAAATAAGACTTCTCTAGATTTCATTAAACTGTAATCTACCTTTTAACTAGGACATACTATAGGATTACTATTTGATTTTTAAACTACAGGTAGGAAAGCACTTAAAACATGTAGGGTGTGTGATCGCGTAGCGTAACGCATCATCCTGTACTACAGATACTGTAAAGTTTGGTGCGTTAAACTAAAGTCATAATGCACCCTAATACCTACTAATTTTATTCAAAAATGAAACCAGATTCTTATATAGCGGTTTTCGGTTGAGTAGAATACAAATCTTACCTCACCCCGTCCTGCGGACACCCCTCTCCTTACTAAGGAGAGGGGAAGGGGTGAGGTTTCGAGTGTATTGCACCCAAGTGAAAACCGCTATAGTTTTGGTGGGTTAGACTAAAGTCATAACACACCCTACACCTACACCTAGAATTCTTATAGTTTTGGTGCGTTAGACTAAAGTGATAACACACTCTACTAACTACTTCATCAAGCAGGGAGAAACCGGGTTTATAAAGGAAAAATTATGGTTTTTACAGGTTAATATTCGTAATAAACCCGGTTTCTGACACATGTTATAGTTTTGGTGGGTTAGACTAAAGTCATAACGCATCCTAGACCTACACTAGTTTTTAAAAACATGTTAAATTAGCATCCAGATTATATTTTTAAAATGCAGAGGGACGCGGAGTTAGGGACTTCCAAATAAAAAAATATCCCAATCTTAAATTCTTGTGTTATTAATTATATCATTCCTAGGGGCGCGGAAACCGCACCCCTACTTGGGATGATTTGTTTTCTGCTATTCCTTTACTCCTGTCCCGCTAGAAGATTACCGAATTGAGTGAGAGGGGGAAGAGGGGGAAGAGGGGGAAGAGGGGGAGAAATTTTTATCGGTAATCTTAGAACGAGAAGGGAGTAGTTCAGAGTAGCGGTCAGAAAACTTCAAATATTTGATTTTATTAATATCGTGTATGCTTCATTAACTAACCGCATTTTATCTTGTGCTTGCTTTTGTAATTGTGGTTTGTCAACATATAAATCAGGATGCCATTTTTTAACCAATGTCTTATAAGCTTTTTTGACATCAGCTACGGAAGCACCAACTTGTAATCCTAGTATATTATAGGCACGGGAAATTTGAGCTTTGTCTACTTGCTTCTGGGGTTGTTGGGAGGTTTTCTGATTTTGATTTGTCTGTTGTTGTTTACCAGTTTTAAACCCAGGAGAACCCATATTTGCTTTCATCTGTGCGATTTCTTCCTCAATCTCCCAAGAACTAAATTTAGCTTCTAAATCTTTGATATTAGGTGGAGGTGGAGAAGAAGGGGAAGATGAATAAGTAGCAGATGATTTTTCTGTTGATTTTTCTTTTACATCCTTGTTATGGGTTGCTTGTTGTCTGCTTGTACCTACATATTCTTTAACACCTTTCCCCTGGAAGCGATAAACAGATTGTTTTGTTTGAGTTTTTGGTGTTTCTGTTTGCACTTCCTGTTGACGGGGAATAGACTTTTTTGTTTGAGTTTTTGGTATTTCGGTTTGCGCTTTGATTTCAGGAGGAATAGTAATTCCCAAAGTTTTTTCTAATTCTTGATTTAACTGCTTTAAACTAGTTTGCCATTTTTCTAATTCTTGGCGTTTCTGGGATATTTCTAAAGTTTCTGGAACTACTGAAAATCTAATCACTGTCGCGGCTTGTTTTTCATATTCAGTTAATTTTGATAAACCTTGGTTGCTTAACTGACTCAAATAATCATCAACAGCATCCACACAAATTCTTGCTACTTGTTGATGGTAAGATTCATCTGATATATTTGTATCTTGTTTTTGTAAGTTCTTGTTCACAAGATAAGAAATACCACCAACAACAGCTGCACCTAACGGACCTCCAAATAACCAACCAATACCACCACCCACAGCTAGGGAAGCAGGTTCACTAATTCCATCATCAATTGTTGGTTTGGGAGGTAATTTTACCTGCGGTTCTTGAGGAATAGAAATTGATAAATCTTCTGGTCTTTCTGCTTGGAAAAAATCGTAAGCTTGATAAAGCCATTTGACAATATCATTCTGTAAATTTTTCAGGTCTTTCTTTAAACTTTCCCCTTCCCAAGATTTAAAATTATTTTGTGCAATTGCTACCGCTGCATCGGCTTGATATTTATTACGGAGATGAGGTAAAGCCAGCCAATCCCGTAAATCAGCAACACTTTTGTCAAAGCCTTTTTGAATTAAATCAGCGGCTTTTTGTTTAATATCATTCTTAGCTTTATTCTTATCATCTAATGCTTCAATTTCATTCTTTAAAGGTGCGATTTTTCCAATTAAAGCTTGCTGAACTTGAGATGCTATAGCTTGTACCCTTGGTGAACGTACACCTTGATGATTTTTTTGCAAAATCCCCACAATATTTTGTAACGCGGATTCAAAAGCTACTAAACCGCTAGTATTAGCTGCTGTCACATCTCCTTTTAATCTACCTCTTAAAGCAGGTAAAGCATCAACCCGATATAAATTACTAAAACCGGGGGGTAAATCAGCGCGGAAACTTTCAGCTACGAATCGCAATCTATTTTGAACTTCTTTTTGTTCTTCAAGTTCCAGTAAATTCAAAAAATTAACAACAAAAATAACCGTTTTAATCCCTCTTTCTAATAACCAATCCCGCAAATGTTCTCGTTCACCCAAAGTCATTAACTTACGTGCATCTAATAATTGCACTACTACATCAGCACCCAATAATTGCTGACGTACTAAATTATCTTGTGCTTCCCTATCATTAGTTCCCGGTAAATCCAGAAATTCTACACCAGTTTCTAAAAAGGGATGGGGACAGAAAACTTCCACAGATGCAACATCAGCACGCATCTGTCTATCACCATCTAAAATTGCATATTTTTTTAAAATATCAGTCCCGCTGCGATAAATTTCTGAACCATCTACCAAAGTAATTCTTGTACGTAAATCACTCCCATACTTAACAGTAATAGCCGCACCAGTACTAGGAATTAAATCAATAGGTAAAGTCTTATTCCCCAGCATTGCATTAATCAGAGTAGACTTACCATGATTAAAAGGACCAAATACCGCAATTTTGAAATTAGGATTTTTCAAATAATTACAGATACTTCTAATATCCTGATGTAATGACGAATTAGAATCAATATCTAACAAATTAGCAGCAGAAATAAAAGTTTCCGTCAGTTCTTTATAACCTAGATTGTTCTGTTCCATAATCTCCTTGTTTATCCCTTACTCTCTGAGAGTTTAAATAGTTATTTATGTCAGGTCTTGCACCATTCAAGGGCAAAACCAAAAAAAACCGGGTTTCTAAATCCAAAATTTAGCCTTTGACCATCAGTCATTCTCAAAACCAGAAAAACTGGGTTTCTAAATCCAAAATTTAGCCTTTTACCATCAGTCATTCTCAATACCAGAAAAACCGGGTTTCTAAATCCAAAATTTAGCCTTTTACCATCAGTCATTCTCAAGACCAGAAAAACCGGGTTTCTAAATCCAAAATTTAGCCTTTTACCATCAGTCATTCTCAAGAAACCCGGTTTTAAATTAACCCAGATGCAAAAAAAATGTCAGTTATCCAACAAAAAGGGAGAAGTTCCTTTTTTCAGAACCCTCCCTGTCAAACCTCGTATACAAAAATTACTTCGTTAAAAATCATTTTCTAACTGTAATAAGCCAACAAATTACTGTAAGCAGACTCAATATTTTGCATTTGTATAAACACATCCTCCTGCAAACTCTTTAACCGCTTTAATTCTGTCTCCCGATTAATTTCTCCAGCTTCCTTTTGCTTCAACAAATTATCTAACTCCGATTTGCGTGCTGCAATATCATCATTAATCCGCTGACTAACTTCTTTGTCATAAGAATCAAAACACTCCTTCACCCCATCATAAACATTATGATACTGCTCTTGTGCCACTAGCGGCAGATATTTGACTAACTCTTTTTTCGCTGTTTTTACCAGTTCCTTCCGTGCTTGATCCGCTTGCAAAACACCCACACCTAAACCTAACAAAGCAAAGCCAATCGGACCGAGAAAAATACCCGTAACAGCGGTAATTAAACCACCAATACCAATCACAGTAAAGTAATTCAGCAGAATATTCTTCCAATCAAAACCAGCACCAGCCATAGCAAAACCAGCCAAATTTCCTCGGGATAAAGATAACAATCCCATTGCCCATTTTGCCCATGCAGGTGAGTTATCATCTTCAGAAGAGACGCTGGTATGTAGTCTGACTTTTTCTCCTGTTAACTTCTCTGTAATTCTATCAGTAACTTGACTGTAAGATGCACCATACTTCGCAGCACTGCGAGAAAGTTGTGTAAAAGCTGTATTAATGTCTTTTTCTGCAGTTAAAGTCCATGCTGCAAACTTATCACCAATATATTGTTCAAAAGCTTGTTGCAGTGCTTGATTAAAAGCTTCCCGCTTTCCACTACTCAGGAAATCAAATAAATTTAAATCCGGTTGATACCTCAGAAAATCAGTTTCAAAAGTATTACCCAAATTTAAAACATAGTTGCGGAAAGAATCAGCTACCGCTTTAGCTTGAGTATCCCTAGTGCTTCTAATTTCTTGCTGGAACTCATCCCGGATACCTGTGAGTTTCTTAAATTCCGGTTCCACAGAATTAATTCTCTCCCGCAACTGATTCACATCTCGATCCAGCAGGGGAATACGTCTTTCTACAGACTCACGAGTATTCTTTGCAGCTTGTCTTGCTAAAGTCCGCACCTGACGCAATTCTGCGATCGCTCTTTCCCTTGTCAAGAAGGTATTTAATGCTCCCATAAATCCAGGAAAACCAGTCCCATCCAAGGATGCGTCAGGATTCTTTAATCGACGTCGTAATGCTTGGATAGAAGAAATTTCAAATACCCGTTCATCGTATAGATTTTGACCGTCTACAACACAGTATTCAGCTAAATTAGCTTTAAAAACTTGTCTTAATCTTTCTTCTGCTTCTTGTAATTCTTCCTCGTCATCAGGATCAATTAATGATTCCTTTACCTGGTCCCAAGCATTAATTAAAAAGAAAACCGAAAGTCCTCTACCTTTAATATAGTTTTCTAAATAACGACGCTCACCCAAAGTGCAAGGTTGGGAAGCTCTCATCACAAACAAAATTGCATGACAATTATTGACATAACCCAAAGATAATTCGTTACGTGCTTCCGTATCATTTAATCCTGGACTATCAACAATTTCAATACCTTTTTCTAATAATGGCAGAGGATATTCTACCACTGCATGACTAACGTCAGGAAATGCTTGTTTCTTCTCCTGTTCTAATTTTTTCGCCTCTGCGGGGTCAATGGTATATTTATATTTAAAAGATTGAAAATCTAACTCTTGGGGAATTTTCCCATCATTAAAGTAAACAGTAACTTTTTTTTCGGCACCGTAGCGTAAAACTGTTAATACTGCTGTACAAGGATTAACGTCACTTGGTAATAACTTCTCCCCAATTAAAGCATTAAGAAAAGTACTCTTACCCCGCTTCATATCCCCTAAAACTAGGAGTCTAAACACACCCTGACGCAGATTTTTGCTAACTACCTTAATATCTTCAATATCGCGCTCTAAACTCAGCTTACCGGAAGCAGAATCTCCAGCAAATTCAGCTTTATCAATAGTATCTGCAATTTTGTCTAAAGCAATAGAAATTTCAGAACGGACTTTAACAACACGCTCTAAATCATTGATAAATTTATCTGTTTCTACTTGATAACTCATGGTTGTTTATTTATCCTGGTTAAAAAACAGTTTATAGGCAGCAAATGCAAGTCCTCCCACAATAACGGCTCCTGCAAGATAAGAAGATAACCTCACAGCAACTAACCCTATTACAGCAAGAGCAAATAACTTCAATCCTAAAATCGCTTTTTTCTGCCAAGGCTTTCCTGTTTTCTCAGGTTGATGTTTAACAGTTTGGTAAACTTGCCCATCCTTAGCAACAATTTCAGATTCTAATTCTCTAAGTCTGATTTCTGTTTCTTTTTCTTTTAACTGACGCTCTCGACGCTCTAATTCTTTCTCATAATCTTCTGGAGAATTCATTCAAGCATACCCCCGCACAGGAAAATGACATGACAACAGCACTCAGTAGCACACAAATGTAAATTAGCTTACTCGGTTAAGCAAAATCATCAGTGCTATTACTGTTTTAATTACCGATCTCCAAGTAGAGACGCAGCATTGCTACGTCTGGAATTGGTATATTCAAATCAGGCTATTATGAAATACCGCAAATGATACCGACTTTCCGGATATTTTTACCAAGAATCGAAGATTAGTGTGACTTAATGAGTGCTGTCTTGAATCCCCACAGAACCTATTCAACCAATTCCGGTAACAACCTCCCAAGGTAGCCACCCACCCCCACCTTAGCTAAATCTCCAAAGATGTTTGAGGTCGCAAACCCAATAAAAACCTACTTGCTGTTGGGTTTCCCTACCCTTCACAGAACACTAGGTGTACATTCAATCCAACCTAGGAAAAGTTAAGTTTTTAGCCGTTGGAAGTATAAAACGCAAATGACTGCAACAGGTCAGGAAGATTTTTCCTCAACCTTGGAAGGAGTTCTTTGGATAAATAAATTTTTCCACACCTTTAGGGAGAAAACATACTGTCTAAGTACATTCAAACAGACAATTCTCTCCTTCCAGCTTAGTTTAGCCTTAAAAATTGCCCGTAAATATCCAATAGAACCTCGATGTCGTAATAATTTAGGTCTTCCAACTGTTGTTGGATCTATCCAGACTTCCCTTTCCTGTGGTGATAACCGACTAGACTGATCAGAATGACAACGTCTGAAAAACAGATATTCAGGAACTTCTTGAAAACGACCCATCAAAGATAATTCCACCAGCAATTGCTTGTCTGAACCATAGTAAGGTGCAATCAGGGAAGTCTTTCTCAGGACATCGGTACGCATAAGTCCAAAAACAGCCAAACACCAGAAATCTGTAATTGCTGCTTGATAGCGTTCATGGGATTTCCAGGAATCAAGATGCGCTATTGATGTCCCTTCCCACCATTTTTCTCCATCTGCCTTAGTAAAAATAGTTTTGGGGTAAGATAAAACTACACTCTGCTCATTTTCCAAAACTTCTACACAGCATTCTAGGAAATTTGCGGCACAAACATCATCATCAGCTGCCCATTTAAAATATTTACCCTGTGCCAGATTAAATACATAATTAAAATTCCAAGCAGCACCGCGATTTTGTTCATGTCTATAATAACGAATTCGCTCATCTTTAGCTGCGTATTCCTGACAAATTTCTGCAGTTTTATCAGTGGAACCATTATCTGAAATAATTAGTTCAAAGTCCTCAAAACTCTGGTTTAAAATTGAATCCAGAGCTTCTTTGAGGAAACTTTCAGCATTGTACAATGGCATACCAATGCTCACTAAATTTTGATTCATTTTTCTTTAATAAAATAAATATTAAAAACCTGATGAAGAATAAAAATGCACATGTTAATCCCTCAGAAATCACCACAGATAATTGCGGTAAATCCTGATTATTACTTAGCTGAGCTATTTTACTTTCTCTATCTATCTATATGTAACATCCATAGAATTATGCATCCGGAAATTTACTGAAACTTTATATAGCAATCCCATTTGATTCTTGAATCACTCGTAAAGACAGGGAAAAGGGAACAGGGAAGAGGGAAAAAGGAATAAATGTGTACGCTCATTTTGTAAGCGCAAAGCGCAAGCTACGCCAACAAAAGTCAAATAGGAACCCTATATTGATCAATATTATTTTGAGAATAATTAAATATATTGCATTGCTGCGTTAATATAGAGCGATTTAATTTCAATTTCTTGATATTAACTTAATAATAACTTCACCAGAAATTTACCAGAAATTTACCAGAAATTTATTCATAAAAAATAGGCTTGATTTTGCCAGTTTGGCAAGTTTTTTTGTGAAAATATAAATATCGTAGTCTCTAAATGCGGTCTTTTATAGATACGCAGCAAACGGCAACAATTTTTACTCCCCGGCTAACTACCAGGGAGTTTTTTGGTGTAACTGACTTTTAGGTTACGGAGGGACAAACCCTTCAAACCCCTTGAATCGAACTATTATTGACCATGGTACTTGTCCACTTGGGCAGCTAGAACCCCAACGACAGTACGATGGTTATATTCCACCCCTACATACCCCTTGTATTGACGAACTGTTAATGTTGGATGATTAACAGGGGGTAAGTTAGGAATTTCCTTTTTCAAATAGAAACCAGCGTTCACCAGACGTTCAGCCCAAACAGATAAAGGTTCTAACCGTTCATGACGATTTGCCATCTCATCTTCAGAAAGAATATCCTCTATTTCGCGTCCAAAAAAGCCGATTTTCAATGCTACCTTTTCAGCATCAGTTAATTCATTCAGAACATCCACCATATCGAAGCAGGTTCCGTACAACTCCCAACAGTTGTGAAACCGTTGGAAAAAATCATCAAGATTATGGTTCGCATTTCCTTCTAGCAGCACAAATCCCAGAGGATTGAGTAGGTAAAGTTGACGCAGGACGCGATCGCGCTCATCCCCTTCGTGAGGTTCGCTTACAATATGATGGAGAGAATAGGCAGCATTGATGGTTACTTTGCCTCCAAAGCGCTGTCGCAAGTCTTGCCATTCATCCCAAGTCAGATCCTCTGCACATTTACCAATTCCGACAAAATCTACAGCAAAAGGCAAATCCTCTCCAGCTTTCCGAATGGCTGTACCTGCTGCTTCCAAACTGTCAGGAACAGGTTCTAGACCAATGACGGTAAATTTTTCAGGTGGATTATTACTTTTAGCCACTAGTTCCATCACTGCTATTGCTTGACTTCCTTTTCCTAAACCCAAGTCCATGTAAGCAACTTCAGCTAAACCACTTTCAGTAATATACTGGGCTAGTAATGGATTACCAATCTGGTAGGAATAGGTGAAAGCAGGTACTTTTGCTAGCACATCAAAGATATCAATCTGGGAGTCTTCTTCATCGTCATATTTTCCCAGGTACACGTTTGCTTGTTCAATGTAATTAAAGTCAAGCTTCTTCTTTAAAGCGTCAGCAAAAACATATTCCTTCGTTTGAGTATTGCGATTGTAGTCAAGGCTATGGAGAAGATGATAAGCAGTACGAACACTACCCTCTTTCAAATGTTGTACAACTTCAACTAATGGATGTGGCATTTGTCGTTTTTTGGTAAAGTAGATGTCTAATTTTTATGGATAAGCCTAATAAAAGTTCCGACTTACAGCTATTTTCAGGTCAATAGACACAGGTAGAGACGTAAAATTTGAGGTCTGTACAAAGATTTAGGATTTAGCCTTTTAGTATGTGGTTCAAATACATGAAAACTGCTGTATATTTTTGAGTCAGCACTTAACTAAACCAATGGCTCTAATTGTACTGTAAAATAGTTTTTATTGTGTCATTAACTACAGAATAATTCCCACATTAGTACTAAGCAAAATTGTGTTCAGTTTTGATGGAGATTTAACCCCTTCCCCTCTCCCATTGGCAGAGGGGGAAAATGTTTTCAGCCTGGGTAGGCAGACTTTGATCCTATGGTTCCCCACTCTTGAGAGTGAGGGATAATGGAGTTAACAACGTTGCAATTGCGCTAATAACACCACAATCTCATCTATGGCTTGGCGGACAATTCTGGCTGACTGTTCGTATTGATTCACCATAATACTGAAAACTACGGTATCGTAATTAGGTGCATTAACATATCCCGAAAGGGAGGAAACCCCAGTCATTGTACCTGTTTTAGCTTGAACTATTCCCGCTGCTGGAGTGTTGCGAAACCGTCTTCTTAAAGTACCGCTGACACCACCCACAGGTAGGGAAGCACGGAAAACTTTTCCATGGGGTGATTTTGCCATTCCCAGCAAAGTTTGTACCAAAGCTTGGGGACTAATTAAGTTCTTGCGAGATAAACCCGAACCATCTACCACCCGGTAACTAACAGGATTTACTCCCATTGCGGTTAAGCTTTTCTTGAGAACTTCTAAACCTGCATCAGTGGTAGACTCATTTGCTTCTGTTGGTTTTTTGCTAGCTAACGTCTTCAATAACGCTTCAGCATACACATTATTGCTATTAATATTCGTTTCTGCCACCAACTCAGACAAGGGTGGGGATTCCACTGCGGCTAATTCCCGTTTCCCATTCACCCTAGTTTTCGCAGTTAACACCCGTCCGACGCTAATCCCCTCCTTTGCCAAACTGAGGCGAAAATGACGTGTAAAATGCTCAATGGGGTCAAATACAGCTATAGCCGTGATATCCGGTCTAGAATTTACTGGTAATTGTCCTTTAACATGCAGTGTAGGTCCTGTTAAATCCCGACTGACTACAACAAACCCCCGTTCACCTTCTTTAACGGTGATAGAATTATTGATAATTCGCCAGCGATAGGATTCCGTAAGATTATCCCACCTAACTTGCAGAGGTTTACCGACCGTTTGGGGATACATCCTAATTACCGCTGCATTTTCATTCACAATCAAGCTATTAACTGCCGCACCATAGTAAAACTGTACATCTTCCCACATCCAACTAGGGTGAACCGCATCCCCTTGAAAATAACTGTCATCGGCTATTAACTCCTTGATTTGGCGAATACCTTTTTGACGCAACTGTTTAGCTAAGTCTGCTAATTGGGCATCCTTTAAACTAGGGTCACCCCTACCCACTACCCGCAAAATGCGATCGCCATCTTCATATACAGAAGTGCGAATCCGGTAGTTGGGACCTAATTCTTGTAAAGCTGCGGCTGTAGTCAGTAGTTTGGTGTTGGAAGCGGGGGTAAAGAATTTTTCGGCATTTTTACTGTAGAGGATTTGATTGTCAGTGATATTTTCAACTAAAACTCCCCAAGTGACTCGATTAAATAGGGGACTATTCATCACCCCATCCACGACAGATGTCAGTTGGGATGGGCAAATCTTTTTGCTAGCGGTTGCAGGTGCTGTGAGTGTTGAATTTTGGGCTGTGGCTACTTTTTGATTGAAAGCAACCTGGGAACCGAAAAGCAGTAACAGTAAGCTAATGGTAATTTTTTTAGACATTCAAAAAAATGGTAATTGGTAATGGGTAATGGGTAATAAGTTTACCTTTACCAAAACACGAAAGTGAAGCCCAAACTTCGCGCGCTATAGTTTTCGGGAAAGTAAAGCCCAAACTTCGCGCACTATAGTTTTTGGGGAAAGTAAAGCCTACTTCACGCGCTATAGTTTTTGGGGAAGTGAAGCCTACTTCGCGCGCTATAGTTTTTGGGGAAAGTAAAGCCTACTTCGCGCGCTATAGTTTTTGGGGAAGTGAAGTCCTTACTAAGAGTGTGTTCAAAGAAACCGGGTTTCTATGGGTGGGTAACCGATAATCAGAGTATATAAACCAAAAGAAACCCGGTTTCTCGACCCTCACGAGAGTTTTATATTTGTTTTATAAACACCCTCTAAGCGCGAAGCGTGTTTTTGGGGAAGTTAAGGGATTATTTCCCAGAATGCACCAAGATGTTATTACTCAAAACATGGCTCTATCAATAAACATATATTTTTATCATTAATACGTAGTAATAAGGTTTATCAACTACGTATTTCCATATAATAAGTATTATTTTGATGAAAATTTGTAAGTACAACACCGGGAATTACTATAGCGCTATAGTTGCTTGCATAGTTAAACCATTCTCCCAGCACAACAGTTTTGAGGAAAATTCCAACCCTTACTAAGCGCTAAGCGTGTTTTTGGGGAAGTTAGGGAATTATTTCCCAGAATGCACCAAGATGTTATTACTGAAGACATGTTTCTAGCAATAAACATCTTTTTTTCTCATTAATACCTATTAATAAGGTTTTTTGACTACGTATTAGCCTAAAAGAAGTATTATTGGTGATGAAATATTGCAAGTACAACGCCGGAAATTACTATAGCGCTATAGTTGCTTGCATAGTTAAACCATTGTTCTAGGGCAACAGTTTTTGGGGAAAATTCAAACTCTTACTAAGCGCGAAGCGTGTTCTTGGGAAAGTCAAGGAATTATTTTCCAGAATGCACCAAGATGTTATCGCTCAATACATTTTTCTGTCAATAAACATCTTTTTTTATCATTAAAACCTCAAAATAAGGTTTTTTAACTACGTATTAATCTCAAATAAGTATTATTGGTGACTTATTATTGTGATTATGAACAGAGAAATTACTATAGCGCTATAGTTGCTTGCACAGTTAAACCATTATTGTAAAGCAACAGTTTTTGGGGAAAATTCAAACTCTTACTAACCGCGAAGCGTGTTCTTGGGAAAGTCAAGGAATTATTCTCCAGAATGCACCAAGATGTTATCGCTCAATACATTTCCCTGTCAATAAACATCTTTTTTTATCATTAAAACGTCAAAATAAGGTTTTTTGACTACGTATTAATCTAAAATAAGTATTATTGGTGACTTTTTATTGTGATTATAAACAGAGAAATTACTATAGCGCTATAGTTGCTTGCACAGTTAAACCATTATTCTAAAGCAATAGTTTTTGGGGAAAATTCAAACTATTACCGCTAATCCCAGTATCAATAAGACAACCAGCGAGAATCTAACTGATAACGCACAATGACGGGATGGGAAAGACGGTTAACTTCCACATTCTTCAGTTGGACATCCTTGGGGAGTTCAAATAAATGATGCAAAATAGATTCAGTGAGAAACCTTGTTGAGACTGGAAGTTGCAATGTTTCTGGATTCATCTGGTTTCGCGTCGCCATCACAAAACCCCAAGGACCAAAACTGGGAACATCTACTACATAAGGATTGACTGTTAATCCCACAGATGAAAGGGTGGTAGCTATACAACTAATCACCTTGGGAGCAAAAAAAGGACTCGATGCTTGGGTAACTAACACGCCATCTTCAGTCAGTTTCCATAGCAAACGACGATAGAAACCTTCTGAGTAAAGCTTTGCGAGAATATCCTGGTCTGGGTCGGGGAAATCTGCAATAATGACATCGAAATTTTGTTCTAATGCTGGTGCTGTCAGAAAAGCATCTCCATAGATTACCTCCACCCGTGGATCGGTAAGTACACCCCCATTTACCTGTACCAATTGGGAATGATGACGGGCTAGTTTCACCACTGCTGGATCTAACTCAATCAATACTACCTGTTCTACATTATCCCACTTGAGGATTTCTCGCACTGCCATGCCATCACCAGCCCCTAATACTAACACCCTGCCTCTGTTGGGGGTAGCACTCATGGCTGGATGTACCAGTGCTTCATGGTAGCGGTATTCATCCAAGGTGGAAAGTTGCAAATCCCCATTGAGAAACAAACGCAGGTCTTTACCTTTGCGTGTCAAAACAATGCGTTGATAGCGAGATTGGATGCGCTTAATAACAGGTGCTGAGTATAAGTTATTTTCCAGGTTATTGCTGAGAGGAATGGCAACAGGGGCACAAGTTAAAAGTAATACACCCATAATTAAGCCTATATATGCCCAGCGACGCAATTGGGGAAAGTTGCGTCCAATGAAAAACACCATAAATGCCGGTAAAGCACCGAGGACAAAGGCAGTAGGAAACATGCCAAACCAAGGCAAAAACAGGATGGGAAAGCCAAGGGAACCAAACAATGCCCCTAAATAATCCAGTGCTAACACACCCGCTAAAGCTTCCCTGACTCCCTCATCTGACTCTAATAATCTTGTTAATAATGGTACTTCTAAACCAGCAAGTATCCCTAATAATACGGTCACCAAAAATAATTGTAGCCAAATAGAACCACTGGTAACAAATAAGCCAAATAGTCCTAAAGGTAATATCGCTGTCAAAGGTGCGATCGCTAATTCTACAAACACAAAAGATAACAGCAATTTTCGCTGTAGGGAACGACCATTATCTTTGCTGGCAATAAAACGGCTGAGGTAAGAACCAATACCCATTGCTGCCAAAAAACCACCGACGGCAATACCATAAGCAAGGGCTTGATTACCAACTAAGTAACTGGCGAGAGTTCCTAAAAGTAACTCTACAGCCAGTCCGCAGCCAGAGGAAACAGCCGCAGCCGCCAATAATAACCGTCGCTGATTTTTGTTTAATTTATTGCCTATAAACTCCGTATTTTCTCCAATCCAATCAGATGGATTTGCTCCTAAATCCTGTCCCATATTTTCTTGCTTACTTACTTGCCACTACCAGGACCGCCACCACGAAAATCTTCATAATAGCTTCGAGTGGTAGTGGTATATATCCATACTCCGTTACTATTATAGGAACCGGATAACTGAGTTCCGGAACGAGGCGAGTAATTTGTCTGTTTCTCTTCCCTCAAGACAAAAGCTGACTTTTGAGTATAGCCATCGACAATTGCTATGAGGGCGATCGCCACCGCTGCAGCTGCAAAAACCTTTGTTAACATACAATACCTCTTTTGATTCTTTTGATTCTTTTGATTCTAATGTTTATGTTTCCTAGACATCTGAGGTTTTGGGAACGATACGCACAACATCTACTGCTCTTAAAGTACGGGCACTATTCCGGACTTTCAGTGATGTGCGATCTATTGGTGAATCTGGCAGTACTTCTACGTGAAAACCATAGGAATCTGGTTTATCTAGGATAAAAAAGGCTTGTAATTCGGCAGTAGCTTTTTCAATTTTGCCGTTTTCTCTCTTAAAGTTAACCTTGACAGGGTAGGAACGACGGTACACTAGTTCGCCATAGCTATCATTAATAACTAGCTTGACTTCCAATTCTCGGGGGGAGGTTTCGTCTGCTTCTATGTTGACATTGACACGCACTAGTTTCTTGGCACCACCAAGTTCACCCCGTCCACTGGGGTCGCTATCGTTAATGGTTTTGGCGATCGCCACTTTTCCAATGTAGCGTGTAGAAATCAAAGACATCACAGCTAGCGCTAGAGAGCCAAATAAACCAGGCCAAAGATGGCGCGTATCTACAACCCCATTTTCAACCTTGACCCTCAAAGGCACCGCTAAATTGAGTTCCCGTCCTCTACTGTCTCCGTATCCTAAGACATTGATGGCAACTGTTAATTTTTCGTTCTGCTTGGCGCGGACGTCTATTCCTCCCCTAAGATCGCTTTGGGACCAACTACCAGATTCGCCACCTTCACGCCAAATACCAGACTCTCTCCAGGCTTCCTTAATACCAGAGGCGAGAAGTTTACCTTGGGAATCGAATAGTTGAATCTCGTAAGTTACCCACTGGTTAGTTCGGATGAGTGCTTCGGCATCAACTCGCAAGGCACCAATTGATTGGGATTTGAGTTCCAGTGTCTCTATCTTAACAGGCTGTCCTTTATTAACTGTTACATTTTTGTTAACAAGGGTTTTCTTAAAAAATGGAGAGGTAATTAACGCCAAAAACACTAATGCAGATGCACCTAAAGCAACATAGGGCAATGGTTCAATAAAGCGCCCTCTTTTTTTTGTATCAACATTTACATGCATAACGTTTATTTAACAGCATTTTTTCTAACTACAAGAAGCTATGATAGCTTTTCCGTAAAAGTTAGTTTTTTTGGTCAAATAGCTGGAAAATATAGTAAAAGTAGTAATAAGATTGACTTTTACATTATTTATCCAGTATTAAAAAGTTAACAGTTAAAATAGATATATGTTAGTAGTACAAATACTTATGTAATAACACTAGTGTTATTTTTTATTGATTAATTTGCACCCGTTGCGATAATCAGGAGGCAGAGCCTCCAAACCCTAGTTACCAGGCTGAGCCTGGTAACTAGAATATATAGCCTCTGGCTCTTCTTGAACATGCTGCAAGTTATCATTTTCAGTCGTAGAGTGGGTTATAACTGATAACTTGCATCAATGTCGTTATGGGATAATCAGGAGGCAGAGCCTCAACTCCCCTAGTTACCAGGCTGAGCCTGGTAACCAGAAACCAGAATAACGAGAATATAGAAACCTCATTTCCGCAGAGGTCTATTTGGTTTCATCAGCTAAGAAAGAAATCACCCCACCGTACAATGCAGAAATTTTCGATTCATCCACGGGTGCATCTTTGTTATTCCAAGTTGCAACTACACAATAGTTTTTGCCATTCTTTCCCTTTAACCAAGTTGTGAGGTTGAAAACACCAGGTTCGGAACCACCTTTAAATGCTACTTCCTCCCAATCATTTGGATTAGCAATTCCAGGATTAATACTCATCAACGGTAAATTTGCAACTTCTTCTATTAATCTGCAAAGTTCTTCAGAGGTAAAAAACCACTCTACATCAAGGGTTCCTTCAAATTCATTGAGGAGATCGGGACGGGGTAGTTTTGCTAATTCTGCAAGCAATAGACGACGTTCATTTTCATTACCTTGACGATAGCGCTGGAGTAATTGGCGATTTTGAGAACTTTTCAAAACAAACATTTCACGGGTGGTTAAGAAAGGACTGTTGCGGGGTGAAATAGATTCAATTGATTCTCGTCCAATCAAGTTGATTAAAATATCTGTTGCTGTGTTGTCGCTGATTGATATCATCAAGGAGGCGAGTGTCTGCAACGTTAGGGGTGAACCATCAGGCCAAGTTCGTAACATGCCAGATGGTAACTTTTTATCATCAGGTTGGAGTATGACTATATCTTTCCACGAACGCTGGAGGGAGGCAATTTGTGATTTGAGTACTTTGAGGACGGCGAGTTTGAAGGCTGAACCAACTGCTAGGGGTGTGGTACTATTTAGCGCTACCAGGATTTCAGAGTCTTCCTTGACTAAAAAACTAACTTCACCAGGTAACGACTTAAGTTCAGCAACTGCTTGTTCTAGACTACTAATCTTTAATTTTGGTGGTTTAAATAGCAGTCCGACTATTTTTCCTTGGGTATTTATAGTTATTTTTATGAGTACTGAACCTTGAGTAAAAGTAACTAAATATTCCTGACCACTTTTTTCAACCCCTTGATAGCTTCCTAGTTGATTTTTGATATCTGTAATTATATTTTTGATCTGAGTGACAGGTACTTGCATTAAAACGCTGTCTGTAAACAATTCAGTATCTATCTGTTCTTCGGTAGTAAAAAAATTTTCTAAGGCTGCTTCGGGAGTTATTTGGGGAGTTATTGGAGAAGTCATGGATTTACTTGGGATTTGAATCTGTGCTAAATTGTGTAGTTGGTATTTAACCGATGCTAATGCCAACCCAGGAAACAGAAAAACTATCGTCATCAAGACGATAGTAACAATAATTATTAAGGATCTAATCAACGGTACATCTGGTAAAACTTAAACATTACTAGTTTACCATCATAATGCCTGGGAATCCTATGAATTAATAGGGAATAGGGAATAGGGAATAATAAATAGGGAATAATAAATAGAGAATAGGGAATAATAAATAGGAAATAATAAATAGAGAATAGGGAATAGGGAATAATAAATAGGAAATAATAAATAGGAAATATAGGACTATAAGACTTCTATTTGATTCTTGAAACAAACTCAGTACACTTTGTATTTCTTCTTCCCTGTTCCGCGTTCCCTGTTCCCTGTCCCCTGTTCCCCATTCCCTGTTCCCTGTTCCCTGTTCCCCATTCCCCGTTCCCTGTTCCCCATTCCCTATTCCCTATCTCTACGAGTAATTGACTTTTGACTTATTTATTACCCTTTGACGCAAAGAACTTGCTTGAGGGTTGCTACAACTTCCACCAAATCGGCTTGATTTTCCATTACTTGCTCAATGGGCTTATAAGCACCAGGAATTTCATCTAAAACACCTTCATCTTTGCGGCATTCTACTCCCTTTGTTTGCTCAATTAAATCATCAAGGGTATAGGCTTTTTTTGCCTTATTTCTTGACATTAAACGCCCTGCACCATGACTACAACTGCAAAAACTATGGACATTACCTTTACCTTTAACAATGTAAGATTTTGCCCCCATTGAACCAGGAATAATACCATAGTCTTCTTTTTGGGCACGAACTGCACCTTTACGAGTTACGTAAACATCCTCGTCAAAATGCACTTCCTTTTCAGCATAATTGTGGTGACAATTTACCTCTAATAAAGGCTTAGTTGCCTTTCCACCCGCTAAATGTTTCTCAATGATACGCTTAAATCTTGCCATCATCACATCGCGGTTAAAATGAGCATATTCCTGTGCCCATTGTAAATCATGCCAGTATGCCTGGAATTCTGGTGTACCAGTAACAAAATAGGATAAATCTGGATCGGGTAATGTATTACCTGCCATTTTTGCTAATTCCTTGGCAGTACTAATATGGCACTGTGCTAACTTATTCCCGATGTTTCGGGAACCTGAATGTAACATCAGCCAAACTTGGTTCTCTGTATCGAGACAAACCTCGATAAAATGATTCAATTTGTTACTAATTGCTGGTTAAGCTTCTTAAGTCTCCACAGTCTAAGTTCAATACTGCTTCTACTCCTGCCTAACACTTTCATCGAACACTCAACTGAATTGGTAGTAATAAACTCATCTTCTTCAGGTGACCAACGTTTTCTGTTATTCACCCTCTTCATTTCAGGAGGACGTTTCCAACTTAGTACTTCTGATACATTAATTAGTTTTCTAGGCAAAGCTAAACAACCGTCATAGTACAAGTATCTTGCTAAAAGTTGAGCGTCTTCTTTGTAAACCACTATGTTGTAAATGCTATCTCTAGTATTTTTGTTAGAGGTTTTAGCTTTACCTGTAATCTCTTTAATTAACTCTAAATACTCTATAGCAATGTATGAGCTAGAAGTTACTAGAGATAAAAAGGGAAAGCATGAATGAGGTAAGTCCTAATGAACCATCACCGTCTACTAAACCTCTAAAGTAATCCTTTTTTGAGTAGTTACAACTTGGTGGTTTTATCAACTCTGATTTACTACCATTCGGTAAACCCAATAATTCGAGATCATCTCGAAATCTTTTATCATAAACTCTCCAGATAACTGAAGTGTAATTTGGACTGAAATTAGTCCTACGTACACGCTCAACTACCGAAGAATTAAACGGTATCAGATTCTTGAATGCCCACAGTATTTGTTCATCTTTTTTGCTGACTTCTATACTTAACTTCCCCCGATTGCGAGTGTTATTGTACAGATGACCATCAGTTTAAATAAAACCAAATAAGTAGGCGTAATTGGGATTGTCGAGGTTGATATTAGTGGCTTTCATTTCTCCACAATTTCATAGATGAAAGTTGCAATCGACCAAGTCATTTCTGCTTGGTTCTATACCTTCCTATTCGGTATAGTTCGGAGCACACCTTCATCCTAATTAATTAGGATGCCCAAGTCCCTCTGCTCTCTACGGGGCGTTTTACCGCTTCCCTCGGTGTTAACATCTCAGCCTTCACCGATTTGGACGAGTTTTGATTACTATATTACTACAGTAAGGAGCAATACTTTACCCCCTCCCAGAGAACCCATTTGTTTCATGGCTTTTCCTTCCAAGTCTTGCACACCACGATGCAATTCTTTGAAATCACGCCATTTCTGCCAGTTAGTTACAGTTTTTTCAACATCTTTGTTTTCACTAAAACCAGTAGGAATTGCTGCTTCAATATCCTGGCGAATTTTCTTTAGTTTGCCTTCTAATTGTTCGCCAGTAAATGGAGTTTTTATGGCGCACATACCGCAACCAATATCAACACCCACAGCCGCAGGAATAATCGCTTCTTTCGTAGCAATTACAGAACCAACTAACGCTCCTTTTCCTAAGTGGACATCTGGCATCAATGCTATATGTTTAAATACAAATGGCAGTGATGCTACATTCTTTGCCATCTTGGTTTCTTCATTTCCTAATTCATGATTTGCCCAAGATAAAACAGGGGATGGTGTGGAAATTTTTAACTTTTCGTAAGCCATAGACTGCTAATTTTAGATTTTAGATTTTGGATTTTGGATTTTGATGGTAAAAATAATCACTTGTGGCACAGGCATCCTTGCCTGACTACTGCACAGGCAGGATGCCTGTGCCACAACTGATCAAAATGTAGTTGAGTACTAGAGAACCCTGACATCATCCGTAGCCTGAAAGTGCAGATTTATGTTACAAATATAATACAAAAAGCACACAACGTCAATCATAAGAAACCGGGTTTTTATAGGTGGAGAACCGAGAATTTGAGTATGTATACCAAAAGAAACCCGGTTTCTGGACACTCGCGAGAACTGGTTGAGTGTAGACGACGGTCGGGAGGCTTCTCGTAGAGTAACCCAACCTAGGAAATTGCAAGGGTTTTAGGAGTTTTCTTGTGTTAATCATCTCGCAAGAATTTTATATTTGTTTTATAAACACCTTCTAAATCTAATGGTATGATACGTAAATTTGTGGAAAATGTATTAAAATTTGTAACAGTAAACCAAATCGGAATCAACCAATTCAATCCCACAAAATCTTATGACGGTTAGACAAGATACAATTTGGGAACGCTTTTTATCTCCTATATTTAGACTTTTGATTGATGAAGAGGGGTTGCAGCATTACGCCAAAAGCGTGGATTGGGAGCAAGAGGGGAATTACTTCCGTCGGGGTGATGTGACAATTCCTACGTACTACAGCAGCCAAAATTTTCATGGAATTGAGGGGGGATATCTTAATTTTGATGCAGCAGTTAGCTATGATGCAGTGACTCAATACGTGACACCACCGAATGAAACCTGGGTTAGGCAAGCTTTAATTGATACTATTAAAGTGAAACAACCACGACGAATTATTGATTTGGGTTGTGGAACTGGTTCTACAACTTTGTTGTTAAAGCAAGCTTTTCCAGAGGCAGAGGTGATTGGTTTAGATTTATCACCTTACATGTTAGTCCGGGCTTTCCACAAGGCAAAGAGTGCTGATTTAGACATAATTTGGCGACATGGAAACGCTGAACATACAGGTATTCCCGATGCTTCCGTTGATATAGTGACCGCTTCCTTATTATTCCACGAGACACCAGTAACAGTATCCCAAGCAATTTTGCGGGAAGCTTTTCGCTTACTGGTACCAGGGGGACAAGTCTTGATTTTAGATGGGAATCAAAAGAGCCTGCGTCAGTTACAATGGCTGAATGATGTATTTGAAGAGCCATATATTCGGGAGTATGGAGAGACTAGTGTGGATGCGAGTATGGGTGCAGCAGGATTTGCAGGGGTGCGAACTGAGGATGTGTGGTGGATACATCAGCTAACTAGTGGTACTAAACCAATTTCAACGAATACAACGATTCACAGGAATACACAGCAATCTGCACCGATTTTCATAGACAACAATCCCAATTTGCGGGGTTTTCCATCGCCAGCTTTTGATACTACAGCATGAGTTTAAAGGCAATTCTATTTGATTTTAATGGCGTCATCATCAACGACAAATCAATCCACCAGCGATTGATAGAGGAGATTTTGCTGTCGGAAAATCTTGTCCTCAAAAAAGGTGAGTATCAACAAGTATGTCTAGGACGTAGTGATCGCGATTGTTTGCATGAGTTACTTAGCAGTCGCGGTCGTGTTCCTGTTGACAACTATTTGAATCAATTATTACACAAGAAGGCGCAAGATTATCTGCTAGAACTGGAGAAACTAGAAAAATTGCCTTTGTATTCTGGTTTAGATGACTTAATATTTCAGGTGCGTTCTCAAAACTTGAAACTAGGGATAGTTAGTGGTGCGATTCGTGCAGAAATTTTACCTATTCTTGAGCGCTCTAAGTTGGCTGAGTATTTTAAAGTTATAGTAGCAGGGGACGATCTGATTACCAGTAAACCGGAACCTGATGGTTATAAACTAGCAGTTCAACACCTCAATCAGGAATATCCAGGACTGAATTTGCAATCAAGAGAGTGTCTGGCTATAGAAGATACCCCTGTGGGTATTCAAGCCGCAAAACGCGCTGGAATGCAAGTAGTTGGTGTGGCTAATACTTACCCCTTCCATATGTTACAACGCTGGTGTAACTGGACTGTAGATTATCTTACAGACTTGGAACTCGAACGCATACAACAAGTTTATTCCCAAAAACAACTGCAATCTAGCACTGGTGAGTGTTAAAATCGTATTTGGTTACTTTGGGGAATTAGCTCAGCTGGTAGAGTGCTGCGATCGCACCGCAGAGGTCAGGGGTTCAAATCCCCTATTCTCCATTTGTACATTAAATAATGGCGTTGCATAATGAGAACTGGTTTCAGGAGTTTGAGCCTTCCTCTGCTCGCCGCCATTTCCCACAATCTAAGTAACTTTCACTCAAATTTCACTCATTTTTTAAACCTAGCACTAATTAATTGAGTGAACAACCTACGTTACAAAACTTTATGCGACCACTAAGCGGTCGCATTTTTCAAAAAAAGGAACTTGTACAACTATTCAGCGACCACTACTCCCAGTACCTGATATCTGATTCCAATATTCCCAATCTGGTTTAGATAACTCCTTAGCCATCAGTTGCAACCGTTCATAAGTTAAGTCCTTGGTCTTGCCTAGATAGCAATAACGCGACTTCCCCGCAAAGCGTCTGGAGGCATACCAATTATTTCCGTTGCCGTTCCTCACAGCGATAGTGTGAAACTGGGATACATACCAGAAAGCTTTCACCTTCTTCAGCCAGTCGTACCAATCATCGGAACCGACGCGGATACAGTTATCCGCGAGGCTGGTATGTACAACCGGTAACTTAGTATTTCTCATCCTATTCCTTTGTCTGTTATAATTACTGTCAGTAATTACTGACAGTAATTACTGTCAGTAATTTTTATAAACTTATGAAGTGGCAACTATTAAGGCTTGATATGCTGATATGGCTGACTTACCTGTAAAAGTAAGAGGTGGCTTATCAGACACAAAGTAGACAGTCAAGTAAGGAATACTATCCGTCTCACAAAAAACAACCCTTTCCATGCAGTTTAGATTTAATCGCCATATCGAACCATCCTCTTGTACAAACCTAACAAAACTTACTTTATTCATCGCTTGAATCACCAGAATACGAGTAGTAGAATTCCTTGCCTCTCCTGCTTCTTTTCAAATATCCCAACTCAAACAAAACATTTAAATACTTTCTACTCGTGTGTTCGCATAAGTCGAGATAATACATCAAATCACGAATTCCTACCTCGTCGTGACCTCTAATCACACTCAAAACTTGATTAGCCGTATTTACAGATTTCTTAACTGCTGAATTATCGTTACGAGTAGGACGAATTAACTCTAAATCTTTAGCAGCAATTAACGACTCTTTTAAATCTTTTGTAGCTAACGACACAGACTATTCTCCTAGTTCTAAATAACCATGCTCAATGCTAGTTTTCTCTTTAACTACCAAAATTTCATCCATAGCTATTTGAGCCATGACCTTACTCATTCCTGATATTTGGTCATAAACTGTTTCACCAGCCACAGCTATTACAGCATTACCATAAATAGGTGTTCCCCTTCTTTTGACAACAGCAGTAAGATTAGTTGCTGTGGGATTGTAAATAATTACTTTTTGAAGGTGTGATAACTCTCTAAACTGGTAAGCAAACAATCCAGATTTAATGTAACTCCTAATATACTCAATTTCACTGTATCTAGGTATAGGAACTATTTGATGTTGTTCACCAAGCAATACGATGTATTGTTCATTAATCATTTTTCAGTCCATCCTCTAGTAGTTAACTTCCATCCCAATTGATTCATTATTTGTTGA
>JAAUYD010037016.1_pt1 | contig 32803 bp, 35 predicted proteins | sample 7278101 | NCBI WGS metagenome assembly JAAUYD01 (sample SAMN14350128, study PRJNA611818) | marine sediment metagenome | isolation source: surface marine sediment (0.6m) | place: French Polynesia: Moorea | collected 2018-08
CGCCCACGAGATCGTCGGGAACACCGGCGGTCGGTTCCGGCTGGGCCTCGGGAGTCAGGTGAAGGCACACGTCGAGCGGCGCTACGGCGCGGAGTTCGATCGGCCTGCAGCGAGGATGCGCGACTACGTGCTGGCGGTGAAGGCGGCGTGGCGGGCCTTCGAGCGCGAGGAGCGGCTGGACCACGACGGTGAGTTCTGGTCGCTCAGCCTGCTCCCGCCCAACTGGGCCCCCGCACCACACGGCCTCCCGATGCACGTCGACATCTCGGCGGTCGGACCGGTGATGCTGCGCGTCGCCGGCGAGGTGGCCGACGGGGTCCACGTCCATCCGCTGCACTCGATGCACTACGTCGAGCATCGACTGCTGCCGGGTCTCGCCGCGGGTGCCGACGCGGCGGGACGCGACACCGCCGACATCGACCTCATCGTCCCGGTCTTCGCGTGTCCGGGCGACACGCCGGAGGAGCAGGCCGCATTGATCGCCCGCACCAAGCAGCAGATCGCGTTCTACGGCAGCACGCCGAACTACGCGTTCCAGTTCGACGACCTCGGCTTCGAGGGGACGACCGGGCGGATCCGCGAGCGGATGAAGGCCGGCGCGTTCGACACCGTCGGTGACGTCATCACCGACGAGATGATCGACGCCTACGCGCTCGTCGCCGCCTGGGACGATCTCGCCGACGAGCTGCTGGCCCGCTACGAGGGGACGGCGACGCGTGTCGTCATGTACCTGGGCGAGCAGCAGATGCGTGCCGACGAGCGCGAGCTGGGACGCTGGGGCGAGGTCGCACGAGCCGTGCGGGCGGGCGCCGGAGGCACGCCGTGACGGCGCGCGTGGCGCTGGTCACCGGTGGCGCCAGCGGCATCGGGCGCGAGATCTGCCTCGCGCTCGCGGCCGACGAGCGCCGCGTCGCGGTCGCCGACATCAACCAGGCGGGCGCCGACGACACCGCTGCCGCGATCGTGGCCGCCGGCGGCGACGCGATCGCCGTCGGCATGGACATCACCGACCGCGACGCAGTGGTCGACGGGTGCCTGCGGGTCGCCGACGAGATGGGAGCGGTCGAGGTGCTCGTCAACGTCGCCGGTTGGGACAAGTTCATGAGGTTCGTCGACACCGACGAGGACTTCTGGGACCGCATCATCGACATCAACTTCAAGGGCATGCTCAGGACGACCCACGCGTGCGTGCCCGGGATGATCGAGCGCGGGTGGGGCCGCATCGTCAACATCGCCTCCGACGCCGGCCGCGTCGGGTCGTCGCTCGAGGCCGTCTACTCCGGGGCGAAGGGCGGCACGATTGCGTTCTCGAAGACGCTCGCCAGGGAGGTCGCGCGCAAGGGCGTGACGGTCAACGTGGTGTGCCCCGGCCCGACCGAGACGCCACTGCGCGCCGAGATCGTCGGCGCCGACGACGACGGCGAGCGCGTGATCGGTGCGATGGCGAGCGCCGTGCCGATGAAGCGGGTCGGCCAGCCGGCCGAGATCGCGCCCGCCGTCGTCTACTTCGCCTCCGAGGCGGCCGGGTTCACCACCGGCCAGACGTTGTCGGTGTCGGGTGGCCTCACGATGGCCTGATCCCAGGAGCGCCGATGGAGCCCAGACCACCGTGCCGGCCCGAGACCGCCCCTGCGGCCGATCTGGAGTCGATCGCGGCGTGACCGACGCCGACGCCGCCGTGACCGCGCTCGCCCGCCACCAGGTCGACGCGCTCGGCGCCGAGTTCGCCCCGGTCTTCGATCGCTTCAGGACGGAGCACGGGCTCGACCTCGCCGAGGCGTGCGACGCCATCGCGGTCGCAGCGGGCCGTCGGTTCCTCGCCGGCGAGCTCGCCTACGACGTCGCCGACGCGCTCCTCAACGCGGTCTGGGTGCGGATCACCGACGCGATGGTCGACGAGGGCGACGGCTTCCGGTTCCCCGAGCTCGCGTACGCCGTGTACGACGCCTTCGACGCCGGCGAGTACGACCACGGCGACGGGCTCGACCCCGTTGCTGCGCACACCGTGCCGCTGCTGCGCGAGGCGCTCGCAGAGGGCGGCTGATCCGCGCCGTCCGTTGCGATGCCGGGCGACCGGCCGTCAGGTGGACTGCGTCGCCGCCGCGTGGACGACGTCGGCGAGCTGCTCGGCGAGCTGACCCCCGAGGCCCGAGTCGGCCTCGATCACGAGGAACGCGCCGTACCCGTCGTCGAGGTCGAGCCACGGCACCGACCCGTAGGCGCCGCCGTCGCTGATGACGCCGGTCTCGCGGTCGATCCACCAGCCCATGCCGTAGCCGGTCGCAGCGCCGGCCGAGCCGTCGTACGCGTCGGCGATGCGATCGGCGTGCATCCGGTCGACCGACTCCTCGGAGAGGACGCGGCCGCCGTCGCACATGCCGCCACGGAGGTGCATCAGCAGCAGCTTGCCGTAGTCGCCGGTGGTGACGTACGCGCCGCCTTCCATGTTCGGGTTCGCCGTGTCGATCAGCGTCGACGGGTCGGCGTCGAACGCGGTCGGGTAGTCGAACCCGCTCGTGCCGACCTGGGTGAAGTGGTTGTTGTAGCCGAGCGCCTCGAGCCCGCACGGCTGGACGTAGATCTCGTCGATCAGCTCGGCCCACGATCTGCCGGCCGCGACTTCTGCCAGCGCACCCGCCACCTGCCACTGCGCACCGCCGTACCGGAACTCGGTGTCGGGCGGGATGACGTCGGCATCGTCGTCGGGCGTCGCGAAGATCGACTCGGCGCACTCCTGGATCGTCCCGGCGGTGAGGAACTGGCACAGGTACGGCCCGTAGGTCGGGTCCGGGCCGAGCCCGACGAGGCCCGAGCTGTTCGAGACCAGCTGCGCCGGCGTGATCTCGGGGTTGCCGGCACCCCAGTCGACGACGTCGGCGATCGGCGCGTCGACGTCGAGCAGCCCGTCGTCGTGGAGCCGCATCAGCACGCCCGCCGTGATCATCTTGCTGGAGGACGCGACGAGGGAGATCCGGTCCTCGGTGAACTCGCCCCAGTGCTCGTGGTGGATCACGCCGTCCTCACGGTCGACCACGATCAACCCCGCACCGTCGAGGCCCTCGGCATCGACGAAGGCCTGCACGATCGGCGACACCGCCGAGAAGTCGTAGCGCTCGGCCACCGCGGTCGTCGGAGCGGCGGCCGTCGTCGCCGGTGCCGCCTCGGTGGTCGCAGGGCTCGCCGGCGCCGCCGTGGCCGCGACCGTCGTCTCGGTGCTCGTCGTGTCGGTGCTCGTCGCCTCGGTCTCGGCGGTCCCGGCGCCCGGCGCGTCATCGCCGGCGCACGCACTGAGGACGATCACGATCGACGCGGCGATCGCCGCCGGTTTCGGATGCATGGCAGGACTGTAGGCCGCACCCCGGGGTCGGGCCTCGCGGTCCCGGCCGAAAGTAGCGAGGTACCGTCGGTGCCGTGACGTTCGACGAGTACCTCGATGGCGTCCCCGAGCCGCAGCGAACGACGCTCGACCATCTGCGGCGCACGCTGCGCTCGATCCTGCCCGATGCCGAGGAGGGACTGTCCTACGGCGTGCCGGCGTTCAAGGTCGCCGGCACGCCGGTCGCCGGCTTCGCCGCCTTCACGGGGCACTGCGGCTACTACCCGCACTCCGGGGCAGTGCTCTCGGAGCTGGCCGACGAGCTCGGCGGGTACCGGTGGTCGAAGGGCACCCTGCGGTTCCCGATCGACGAGCCGCTGCCCGAGCCGTTGGTGCGTCGCCTCGTCGAGGCGCGACTCGCCGAGATCGACCCGACCTGAACGCGCGCCCCAGCGGATGCGCTCGGACCACGCCGGCCCAGCGCCCGATCCGGCCGGATCGTCCCGTCGGCCGGCGTCACCCACCGCTCCACCGCGGCGCGACCTCGCGGAGGTGTCAGTCGTCGCGATCGGTGCTGACCCCGGCGAGGCGTGCCGTGAGCCGGTCGAGCTTCGCCTCGACCCGATGGATGTCGGTCTCGGCGTTGACGGCGACCATGAGCGCCTCGCGGTCACGGGCCCGGTCGCGCTCGGCCGCCCGTCGCTGCGTCAGGAGGATGAGCGGGCCCTGCAGGGCGGCGACCGTCGCCAGGACCGCGCTGATCACCGCCAACATCACGACCGGGTACGGCTCGAACGGGCGCGCCGCGACGTTCACGGCGATCCAGACGCCGAGGAAGCTCCCGACGAGCCCTGCGAACCACCACGACGCGACCCGCTCGGCGATCGCGGTGGCGATCGCCTCGGCGCGACCGACCTCGGCGTCCTCGTACATGCTCAGCTCGTGCCCGCACGCCGGGCACCGTGCGACCACGGCGTCGTCGTGTTCGGCGCCCGTCTCGTGCGACATCCCCACACGCGACAGCGTGCCAGATGGGCCGCGCCTCAGGCGTCGGGACCCTCACCTCGCACGCGTTCGACGTCGTCGATGGCGTCGCGGAGCTTCTCCAACCACTCGTCGGTGTTGCGGCCGACGAGGCGGACGCACCAGGCGAGGGCATCACTCCGGGATCGTGCGACGCCCGCTGCGATCAGGGTGTCGAGCACCTGACGCTCGGGCTGCCGGAGGCGCGTCATCGCCGGGACCGCCAGGTGCGTGAAGAGGGCCGATCGGTCGCCGACCCGGACGCCCCACGAGACCTTGCGATCGAACCGCGCCTCGGCCTCGCGGGCGATCGCGATCCGCTGATCGCGAGTGTCCTCCCGGAACGCCGACATGCGCCCGGCCGCTGCCTCGGCACGAGCGGAGTCGTCGGCGTCGTCGGCGAGCCCGGGTGCCTCGATCGCGATCGTCACGGTGATCTCCTCGCGGTCGACCTCGATCACGGGCGTGTCGACCGAGGTCCAGTCCGACGGCAGACGGCCCTCGAACCACGCGGCGATGTCGGCGGCGGAGGCGGTGGGCTGAGCGGTGTGCGACTTCATGTAATGAACATTACATCATTACGGCGAGCACGCAACCCCGGGCGCCGGCAACGGCCCCGAGGGCATGTGGTCACTATCGTGCCGCCATGCGAGCCGCTCTCCTGACAGGCAACGGGGGACCCGAGACGCTCGTCGTGCGCGACGACGTCGATCCGCCGACACCCGCCGTCGACGAGGTGCTGATCCGGGTCGCCGCCTGCGGCATGAACAACACCGACATCAACACGCGGGTCGGCTGGTACAGCCGCAGCGTCACGTCGGGGACGACGGGCGGCGGGTTCGACGAGGCGAGCACCGACGACGCGACCTGGGGTCGCGGCGGGTTGGCGTTCCCGCGCATCCAGGGGGCCGACGTCGTGGGTCGCATCATCGCGGTCGGTGCCGCCGCCGACGACGGCTTGATCGGCAGGCGCGTGCTCGTCGATCCGTGGATCCGGGATGCCGACGATCCGATGCGGCGCGAGTTGGCCGGGTATCTCGGCAGCGAGCGCGACGGCGGGTTCGCCGAGCTCTGCGCCGTGCCGGCCCGCAACGTCCATCCGATCGACTCGGCGCTGACCGATGCCGAGCTCGCAACGTTCGCCTGCTCGTGGTCGACGGCCGAGCACATGCTGCACCGCGTGCGACTCGACGCCGGCCAATCGATCGCCGTCACCGGCGCGTCCGGCGGCGTCGGGAGTGCGCTGGTGCAGCTCGCCAAGCGTCGGGGTGCGACCGTCACGGCGGTCGCCGGGGCATCGAAGCACGACGCCGTTCGCGCGCTCGGCGCCGACCACCTCGTCGACCGCGCCGCGGACGACGCCCCGGCAGCTGCGGTCGCCCGAGCCGGCGAGCCGTTCGACGTGGTCGCCGACATCGTCGGCGGCGACGCGTTCGGCGGCTGGCTCGACGCCCTCCACCGCGGCGGCCGGTACGTCACCTCGGGTGCGATCGCCGGGCCCGTCGTCGATCTCGACCTCCGCACGCTCTACCTCAACGACCTCGAGCTCTACGGGGCGACGGTCTACGAACCGCAGGTCTTCGCGGACTTGGTCGGGTACGTCGAACGCGGAGAGGTGCGACCCGTGCTCGCCGGCACCTACCCGCTCGAGCAGATCCACGAAGCACAGGCTGCGTTCGAGCGCAAGCAGCACGTCGGCAACCTCGTCATCACGATCTGACCCGCCGGGCTGCCGCGCAGGTCGGGAGTTCGGTTGCGGGGACGCGGCTCGTCGCACGACGATGAGCCGATGGAAGACGCTGAACGCGGGCAGGTCGTCGCCGAGGCGGCCGTCGTCTACGACGAATTCTTCGTACCGGCACTGTTCGGGCAGTGGCCCGGGCACGTCCTCGACCGTGCGTCGGTGGCCGAGGGGCACGACGTGCTCGACGTCGGGTGCGGCACCGGCGTCCTGGCCCGAGCTGCGGCCGGCCGCGTCGGCACGAGCGGCACCGTCACCGGCGTCGACCCGAACCCGGGCATGTTGTCGGTCGCGAGGCGATCGGCCGAACCGGTCGAGTGGGTCGACGGAGCTGCCGAGGACCTCCCGTTCGACGACGCCGCGTTCGACCGGATCGTCAGCCAGTTCGCCTTGATGTTCTTCGACGACCGATCCGCCGGGCTCGCGTCGATGGCGCGAGCGCTGCGCACCGGCGGTTCGATCGCGATCGCCACCTGGAGCCCGCTCGATCGCGTTCCCGGGTATGCGGCGATGGTCGAGTTGCTCGACCGCATGTTCGGCAGCGACGCAGCGCTCGCATTGGCGGCACCGTTCGTGCTCGGCGACCACGCCGAGCTGACCGAGCTCGTCGGGGACCACTTCGAGCGGGTCGAGATCGTCGAGCAACCTGGTACCGCCCGGTTCGAGTCGATCGAGGCCTGGATGCACACCGACATCCGCGGCTGGACGCTGGCCGACATGATCGACGACGAGCAGTACGGCGAGTTGGTCGCCGCCGCGGAGCGGGACCTCGCCCGGTTCGTCGGGCGGGATGGCGCGGTCGAGTTCGACGCTCCCGCGGTGATCACGACGGCGATCGGCTGACCGCCGGCGGGCCTGGCCTCGACCCGCCGTTCGGCCCTTGCGGCGGAAGGGTCGCCGGGTGAGGATGAACGGCGATGAGCAGGACCGGGTTCTACGACGGCATCGACGCGACGCTGGAGACGATCCGCGCCGACGGGCTCTGGAAGCCCGAGCGCGTGATCACGTCGCCGCAGGGCGGCACGGTGTCGGTCGACGGCGTCGGCGACGTGCTGAACCTCTGCGCCAACAACTACCTCGGACTCGCCAACCACCCTGCGCTGTCGAGCGCCGCGGCCGCCACGATGGCAAGCCACGGCTACGGCCTGGCGTCGGTGCGGTTCATCTGTGGCACGCAGGACATCCACCGCGCGCTCGAGACCGACATCGCCGGCTACATCGGCACCGACGACTCGATCCTGTTCGCCGCGTGCTTCGACGCCAACGGCGCCGTCTTCGAACCACTGCTGGGGCCCGAGGACGCGATCGTCTCCGACTCGCTCAACCACGCCTCGATCATCGACGGCATCCGGCTCTGCAAGGCGAAGCGATTCCGGTTCCAGACCCGCGACATGGCCGACCTGCGCGCCCAGCTCGACGCTGCGAGAACGGAAGGCGCCAGACACATCCTGATCGTGACCGACGGCGTGTTCTCGATGGACGGCTACCTGGCCGACCTCCCGTCGATCTGTGAGCTCGCCGACGAGTACGACGCGCTGGTGATGGTCGACGACTGTCACGCGACGGGTCTGATCGGGCCTGAGGGCCGCGGCACTCCCGCCCACCACGGCGCCGCCGATCGAGTCGACATCGTGACGAGCACGCTCGGCAAGGCGCTCGGCGGCGCGATGGGTGGATTCATCGCGGCCCGCCAGAACGTGGTCGACCTGCTCCGTCAGCGGGCGCGGCCCTACCTCTTCTCCAACACCCTGACGCCGGCGCTGGTCGGTGGCGCCCGAGCCGCGATCGACCTGGTGCGCCACGGCGACGACCTCCGCCGGCGGCTGTTCGACAACGCCGACCGCTTCCGCCGTGCGATGACCGAGGCCGGGTTCGAGCTGTCCGGCGAAGGGCACCCGATCATCCCCGTGATGATCGGCGACGCCGCGCGAGCCGGCGACATGGCCGAGCGGCTGCTCGGCGAGGGCGTCTACGTGACCGCGTTCAGCTATCCGGTCGTGCCGATCGGGACGGCGCGCATCCGGACGCAGATGAGCGCGGCACACACCGCCGACGACGTCGATCGGGCCGTGGCGGCGTTCAGCAGGGTGGCGGCGTGAGGGCGCCCTCGTGAGGGCCCTCGTCAAAGCCCGGCCCGGCCCCGGCCTCGAGCTGCGGGACATCGATCCGCCGGAGGTCGGCCCGAACGACGTGCTGATCGACGTGACGCATGCCGCCATCTGCGGGACCGACCTCCACATCTACGAGTGGGACGAGTGGGCCAGCGAGACGATCGTGCCGCCGACGACGATCGGTCACGAGTTCGTCGGCACGGTGGCGGCGGTCGGCGACCAGATCGCCGCCGAGCGAGCCGGCATGGCGATCGGTGCCCGCGTCGCCGGCGAAGGACACATCGTCTGCGGCAACTGCCGCAACTGCCGGGCCGGCGCCGGCCACCTCTGCCGCAACACGATCGGCATCGGCATCCACCGCGACGGCGGCTTCGCGGACCAGGTCGTCATCCCGGCCAGCAACGTCTACCCGATCCCCGACTCGGTCAGCGACGAGATAGCGGCGATCCTCGACCCGCTCGGCAACGCCGTGCACACCGCCCTGTCGTTCGAGCTCGTCGGTGAGGACATCCTGATCACCGGCGCCGGACCGATCGGCCAGATGGCCGCTGCGATCTGTCGCCATGCCGGCGCCCGCCACATCGTCGTCTCCGACCCGCGACCGTCACGTCTCGCCGTCGCCGATCGGATGGGAGCGAGCCGCGCCGTCGAGCCGGGCGAGCGCAGCCTGCGCGCCACGATGGCCGAGCTGGGGATGACCGAGGGGTTCGACATCGCGCTCGAGATGAGCGGCAGCGGCGACGCGCTGCACGACATCGTCGCCACGGTCAACCACGGCGCCAAGGTCGGTCTGCTCGGTCTGTTCCGCGAGATGCCCGAGGTCGACCTCAACCAGATCATCTTCAAGAGCATCACCGTGCTCGGCATCTACGGGCGGGAGATGTTCGACACCTGGTACAAGGCGGTCGCGATGCTCGACAGCGGCCTCGACGTGACGCCGGTCATCAGCCACCGCTTCCCCCTCGACCAGTACGAGGCGGCCTTCGAGGCACTGGCGTCGGGCGAGGCCAGCAAGGTCATCCTCGACATCCGCCCGTGACGCGGCACTTGCCGGCTCGGCGCGCGGCGGGTGAGCGACGGACCGCAGCGGCGACCGCGAGCCGGGCCGCGCCCGATCAGAGCTCTGCGCGCGGGAGCCGGACTGCGAACTCGCATCCCTCGCCCGGTGCCGTGGTCAGCTCGATGGTGCCGCCGTGCGCCGCGGCGATCGACCGTGCGATCGCCAGTCCGAGGCCCGAGCCGCCGGTCGTCCGGGAGCGGGCCTTGTCGCCTCGGTAGAAGCGCTCGAAGACGTGGGCGGCCTGCTCGTCGGCGAGGCCCGGCCCGTCGTCGGCGACGACGACGACGATCTCGGTCGACGAGCCGGTGGCCCGCAGACGCACGGTCGCGTCCGGCGCGTGCGTGAGCGCGTTGTCGACCAGGCCAGCCAGGAGCTGCTGCGTGCGGTTGCGGTCGAGGGTGGCCACGAGCGCCGCGCCCGACCCCGGCGGTTCGACCTCGATCGCACGATCGGGGTGCGCAGCGTGCGCATCGGCGACGACGTCGGTGAGCAGCGCCGCGACGTCGACCGGCTCGCGAGCGAGCGGCTGCTGCTCGTCGAGCCGGGCCAGGTGCAACAGGCTGTCGACGAGGCCCGTCATCCGGTTCGACTCGGAGCTCATCCGCCGCACCACGTCGTCCAGCTGGTCCTGCTCACGGAACGCGCCCTGCTCGTACAGGTCGAGGTAGCCGCGGATCGACGTCAGCGGGGTACGCAGCTCGTGCGACGCGTCGGACACGAACTGCCGGAGACGATCCTCGGCCTCGTCGCGCTGGTCGAGCATGTCGTTGAAGGCCTCGGCGAGGCGGCCCGCCTCGGTCCGGCGGTCGAGCTCGGGTGCTCGCTGACCGCGATCGCCCGCCGCCAGCGCGCCTGCGATGTCGGTCATCGCCGAGATCGGACGGACGCCCAGCCGGTCGACCCACCACGCGAGCAAGCCCAGTACCGCGGCGATCACTGCTGCGCCCAGGACGAACGTCACGATCAGCCCCTGCACGGTGTCGTCGACGTCGGTGCTCGGGAGCGCGATCACGAGGAGGTCGCCGAGCGCGTTCGGTTCGACCAGGACCCGGAATCGCGTCGAACCGTTGGTCGAGTCGGCGAACTCGAACGTCCGCGCCGACACATCGCCGACCGATGCGAGGTCCGGCGGGCTGTCCAGCAGCTGGCCGACGACAATCGCGTCGACCTCGCCCTCGCCCGAGACGGCGGCGACGAAGAGATCCGAGATGGGTCGCTCGGGGTCGGCCGGTTCGGGCGGGAGGGGCCGCGGCTCGCCGTCGTTCGGGCGCGGCGCGGGGTTCAGCGGGATGATCGCCTCGAGCCGCCGGTCGAGCTGCTCGATCAGCTGATCACGCTGGACGACCACGACGACGGTCCCGGCGGCGATGAACGCGGCCAGCACGAGCGCGAAGCCCGCGACGACACGGGATCGCAGCGTCATCCGTCGGCCCGCAGGCAGAAGCCGACGCCGCGGATCGTGTGGATCAGCTTGGGTGGCGTGTGGTCGAGCTTGCGGCGGAGGTAGCTGATGTACGTGTCGACGACCGACGAGTCACCGTCGAAGTCGTACTCCCAGACGTGGTCGAGGATCTGGGCGCGGCTCAGCACGCGTCCGACGTTGCCGATCAGCAGGTGGAGCAGCTTGTACTCGGTCGGCGACAGATCGATCGTCTCGCCGTAGCGGGTCACACGGTGCGCGACGGGGTCGAGCTGCAGATCCGCGCATCGCAGCACGAGATCGCGGGCGCCACCCCGATCCTCGAGGCGGAGCCGCACGCGTGCGACGAGCTCGGCGATCGCGAACGGCTTGACGACGTAGTCGTCTGCGCCGCTCGTCAACCCGGCAACCCGGTCGTCGGTCGCGTCGCGAGCCGTCAGGAAGATCACCGGAGTCCGGTCGCCGGCGTCTCGCAAGCGACGCAGCACCTCGAAGCCGTCGAGCTCGGGCATCATCACGTCGAGCAGGATCAGATCGGGTCGATGCTCGGCGACCGCTGCGATGGCGGCTCGCCCGTCGGCGACGGCCACGGAGTCGAGTCCGGCCAGCTGCAGACCGGACTCGACGAGAAACCGGATGTTCTCCTCGTCGTCGACGACGAGCACGAGGGGCTGTTGCTCGGACATCACACCGTGGCGGGCATCAGACCGTGGGGAACGATTGCCGGACCGCCTCGGCGTCGGCGGCGATCGTCTCGTCATCGACGATGCTCTGTGTGGACAGGACGTCGACCCACTCGGCGAGGGCGGCCGTCGCCGTCCCGTCGGCGTACAGCGTCTCGGTGAGCTCGACCAGGGCCTCGTCGTACAACTGCTGGAACTCCTCCATGAACCGATCGACGAGCACATTGTTGCCGAACGCGGGTCCGCCGCCGGGGAAGCCGCCGGCGCCGGCCGGTCTCGCGCGGTCGGGCGGGCCACCGGCGACATCGCCGGGCAGCGGGCCGCCGTCGACGTTGGCGGTGCCGAACGCGAGGTTGAGGTCCCAGTTGACGACGGTGAACAGTCCGGTGTCGTAGTCGTACTGCAGGTAGGCGTTGTTGCCCGGGCCGTCGATGTCGTCGAAGTTGTCGACGAGATCCTGGAAGGCCAGGTAGGTCGCGAACGACTCGACGTCGAGCCGGTCGGCGAGCTCGGTGGCGAACGTCTCGTCCTCGGCGTTGTTGATGAAGTCGAGGAAGTCGATCAGCGGATCGAGATCGTCGTCGCCGGCCTCCTGGTCGAACACCTCGTCGTACGCGTCGGGGTCGTCGCCCCGGTAGCTGAAGTCACCGGTCGACTCGGCCTTGTACAGGGCGGACTCGTCGGAGTCGAAGTTCTCGTCCTCCCACACGCCGTCGGGGTGCTGCAGCGCGAGCCGCAGTTCGGTGTCCCCGCCGTTGACGGTGAACGTCGTGGCGATTGCCTGCTGCGTCGCCAGGCCGCTCGCCTCGAGCAGCTCGAGGGCGACCGCTTCGTTGAGCGACGTCTCGGTCGAGTTCGACCGTATGACGATGTCGACATAGCCCTGGTGGTCCTGGTCGTCGTCGTACTTGTCGAGCCGGATCAGCCACGGGAGGTCCCCCGGGTTCCCGGCGGACTCCGAGGTCAGCGAACGCAGCGACGAGTTGCCCTTCAAGCGCAGGCCGACCTCGTCGTAGGTGACCCCGTCGATCGTGACGGTGGCCTCGATCCAGTCCTTCTCGCCGGTCGACTCGTACGTGGCGATCATCTCGGCGTAGTCGTCGTCGTCGAACTCGATGGCGATGTCGTGCACGGTGCTGCTGTCCCAGAGCGCGAGCTCACCGGCCGCTGTGTCGGAGTCGGTGTCGTTCGACGCTGGTTCCGACGCGGCCGAGGCGTCGACGGGGGTCGCTGCGTCGGCGGCGTCGACGACCGCGGCGACGTCGGGGGCGCCCTCCTCGCTCGATGCGCTCTCGGACGTGGCGGTACACGCCGACACGACGAGCACCACCGCGAGTGCGACGGCACCGGCTCGGAGTGCTCGGACACGGAGATGGCGGACGGGACGGGGGATGCGGGTGGCGAACATGGTCGGGTTCCTTTCTGTCGCCATCCAGCCAACGACGCGACACCGTGACGACGCTGCGAGCGCCCTGTGAGTTGTCTGTGAATCGGACGGCATGTCGACGCCGCCCGGGAGGCGGTGCAGTCCCGAGCAGATCCGCAGGGTGCTCACAGGAGACTCCCAGGATCCGTCGGTTGGGTGGATGCCACACCCGAGAAGGAGCCACCCGTGTCGAACCACACCGTCATCGCCCTCAACGTCGTCGCCGTCGCCGCCCTCGCCTTCGGCCTCTACTTCCCCCGCTATCACCGCAAGGACATGGTGGTCGCCATCCTCGGCCTCAACGTCGGGGTGATGGGGGTCGCGACGGCGCTCGCGTCCTCGGAGGTCTCCGCCGGCCTGGGCCTGGGTCTGTTCGGCGTGCTGTCGATCATCCGCCTGCGCAGCAACGAGCTGGCGCAGGAGGAGGTCGCGTACTACTTCTCGGCCCTCGCCCTCGGCCTGCTCGCCGGCTTCGACGTCGACCCGGCATGGCTGACGCCGGCGCTGATGGGCGGGATCCTGATCGCGCTGTTCGTCGGCGATCACCCCCGCCTCTTTCCGCAACACCGCCACCAGAACGTGCAGCTCGACTCGGCGTACACCGACGAGGCCAGACTGGTCGCCCGCCTCGGCGAGCTGCTCGACGCTGACATCGTGAAGATCAAGATCAAGCGGGTCGACCTCGTCAACGACACGACCACCGTCGACGTGCGCTACCGCTTGCGAACCGGCCCGGTCGAGACCTCCATGCGTGACCTCGACCGGGCCGCGAGGACGCCGTGAGCGAAGGTCTCCCGACGGCATCGACACCGCCGATCGAGATGGTGCACGACCTGAGGCCGATCTCGCTGCGCGAGCTCGACGAGGCAGCGTCGCTGCAGGTTCGTGTGGATCGCAAGTACGTCGTCGACGGCGACCAACTCGAGCGGCTCGTCGAGGAGCTGGCGCACCGGCTCGCGGTGCTGGACATCGACGGCTCGCGGTCGTTCGGATACGAGTCGACGTACTTCGACACGCCGTCGCTCGACTCGTACCTCGGCGCCGCCCACCGCCGACGCCGGCGCTTCAAGGTCCGGACGCGTTCGTACGTCGACTCCTCGACCACGATGCTCGAGGTCAAGACGCGGGGTCCCCGCGGCGCCACCGTCAAGCGACGCCGCCGCCACCGCTACGACCTCCGGCACGAGCTCGGTCGCGAGGGCGAAGCGTTCGTCGCCGATGCGATCGGGCGGGCGCACGTCGCCGAGACGCTGCGGCCGACGCTCACCACGTCGTACCGACGGGTCACGCTGATCGACCTCGACGAGGTCGCCCGGGTCACCGTCGATGCCGACCTGTGGTGCGCCGATCGCTCCGGGAACGCGGTGGGCCTGGCGGACCGGTACGTGCTCGAGACCAAGTCGTCGAGCTCACCGAGCCCGACGGACCGGCTCCTGTGGGCGGGAGGCATCCGGCCGGAGCGCATCAGCAAGTACGGGACCGGGTTGGCCGCGCTCCACCCCGAGCTGCCGTCGAACAAGTGGCACCGCACGATCGGGCGACACTTCACCTGAGGGACGGGTCGCCGAGCGGCGAGAGGGGCCATGCGTTACAGAGGGTGTCTGACACCCTCTGTAACGCTGGCAGACTCCGTCCATGCCCGACCTGACCGACCTGTTGGCGGAGTACGACCGGGCGCTCGGACACACCGAGGCGCTCTGGTCGGATCTCACGCCCGAGGAGGTCCGCTGGCGCCCGCACCCCGAATCGAGCGCGATCGGGTGGCACCTCGGTCACCAGGCGGCCGTCGCCCACTTCATGGTTCGCAACCTCACGGCCGCCGAGCCGAGCCCCGACCCGCCGCTCGACGGACTGTTCGACAGCGCCACACCCGAGCCTGAGCGCGGCGAGCTGCCGGAGGTCGAGCGGCTGGGCCGGTATCGCAAGGCGGTCGCCGAGCGGGTCAGGTTCCGGATCGGCGCGATCGAGCGGGGCGACGTCGGCGCACCAGCGCAGCTGAGCGTCGTCGCGGCCTTGCTGGTCACGGCGCTCGTCAACCACGAGTACCAGCACAGCGTCTGGATCGGTGAGGTGCGGCGCGACCAGCTCGGCCACGACCTGCCGGCTCCCCCGGCCTCGCCGCTGCTGACGACGATCGACGGCTACACCGTGCTGCGACCACCCCTCGGGTGACGGCACCCCGGCTGAACGCGTGAGCAAGTTGCGCACATACTGCGCAACTTCATCACGCGTTGCGACGACGACGGGGGGCCGGACCGGCGTGCCGTGCGGGACTCGGTCAGACGAAGAAGGCCGAGGCGCCCGGCACCCGGTCGTCGACGACTGCGGCGACAGCGTCGAATGCGTCCCGTGCCACCCCGACCGGCGTGCCGACGGCAGCGAGCCGGTCCTCGAGCCAGGCGCGATGCTGGACGACGATCGTCGGATCGCCGCAGAGCATGGCGGCGGCGCCGACAGCGACGACGTCGCCGAGCTCGGCGGTGACGTACTCGAACCACGACGCCGAGCGCACGCGGTCTGCGAAGTCAGAGGTTCCCAACCACGACAGGGCATCGCGCACGACCTCCACCCGCTGGTACTCGAGGTGTGCCCAGTCCGCATCCATGTCGACGGCGAGCGGTTCTCCCCAGAGCATCTCGTCGAGCACGAACGGCTCGGTCAGATCACGGGCTTGTCCGTGAGCGCCGATCGCACGCGCCCGGCGACCCGCGGAGTCGAATGCCCGACCCCCACACATGACCGCGTGGCCGGCCTGGCTCGCCGCTCGGACCGTGCGGGCGGCGCCGGTGAGGTTGGACGCCAGCGTGACGCTCACTCCCACGACGTCGGCCTCGATGTCGGCGAGGTAGTCGCGGAGCTGTCCCGCCGGCATCGCTGGGCCGAGATGGATCACACGCCACCCGCCGGCGATCATCAGTTCGGTGGCCATCCTCGCCGGCAACGAGTGCCACTCTCCCTCGGCACACACCATCACCACCGTCCCAGCAGGCTCCCGCGCTTCGAGCCCCACCCCCAGCGACGACAAGACCGACTCGGTGACGAACGTGGCGGAGTGCTCGTCGGCAACCGTGCACTCGCCGCGCAGCCAGCGCTCGCCGACATCGCGCTGCGACGGCGCCAGCAGTTGGGTGACGACGTCGAGGCAGGACTCGTCACGACCGGCGAAGTTCGTGGCCAGCATCGCCGCGCCAGCGCGATCGCCGCGCAGCGCAGCATCGGTGTACTCGTCGAGCAACACGCTCATGGCCCCTCCTCGTCCAGCGACTACGTCTCGCCGTTGCGGCGAGGATGCCACACGTGCCCGCGCAGTCCCAACGCGCAGCTCCCTTGGCGGGCGCCACCGGCGCTGAGTGCTTCATCGTGGGCCTCCGCGGACCTTCGTTGCGCTTCCACCCTCACCGTACGCCCGACCACGAGCATCTCGCTAGAGCCATCCCTCACCGAACACCATCGACACCAGGTTCAGCGCGTCTCACCCACGTGGCGGATGGTCGGCGAGGGCGAGTCACGGCGCGTGGCGGCGACGAACGACGGCATGCTGTCGTGCGTGCCCGATCTGTCCGACATGAGGAAGCAGTACCACTTCTGGCCGAGCGCGGTCGGGGACGGATTCGACGCCTGGGACGTCGACCGTTTGATCGCGCTCGCTGCGGAACTCCCCGTCGAGCAGGTCGACGTCGAGTCGATCGACGAGGTCGACTCGGTCTACTGGTTCGACGACGTGCAGCGGCCGACGGTTCGCGCGGTGATCGAGCATGCGCGACTGATCGACGAGGTCGATGCGAGTCATCCGATCATCCTCGGACCTGACGGCCGCGTCATGGACGGTATGCACCGGATCGCCCGGGCACTTCGCGACGGGAGGTCACACGTCGACGCGAGACGACTACCAACGCTGCCACCACCGGATCACCGCAACGCGCGCGCGGATGAGCTGCCGTACGAGCGGGACTGAGCCGTTCGGGATCGGCGCGACGAACTGATCGACGACGTCCTTGCACCCAGACGAAGCACTGGAGACTGCGGGCGAACGCGGCGGCCACCACTCCGACGAGATCGGTACCTCGGCGCTCGCCGGAGCGCGCGGAAGGCGCGGTCACACGTGCTGCGCCGAGCCGGCGGGTGGAGGTCACGTCGCAGACCGTGCGACGTGAGCTGTCGGGCGATCAGCCGCCCATCATCGCTCGCCAGTCGGGCACGTCGGGTGCGTCGGGCTCCCACGACCGGATGAACGTGACGACCGCCTTGATCTGCTCGGACGTCAGCGGGCCGCCGTAGTCGAGCGAGTAGGCGCTCATCTGGCTGCCGGGGATGCCGACGGCGATCAGGGTGCGGGCCTGGTCGTCGGTCGACGACTGGAGGAACTGCTCGGAGTTGAGTGCAGGGCCGATGCCTCCTTCGCCGTTGAGGCCGTGGCACGACGAGCAGTTGAACTGCCAGACGCCCTCGCCCTTGACCGCCAGCGAGGCCAACTGCTCCTCGCGGGCGTCGCTGCGCGACCCCGGCTCGTACCACCGGTAGAACGGGAACACGGCGGCCATCAACGCCAGCAGCACCACGCCGGCGACCATCCACGTGTTGGTCGACCGCTCGAGCTCCTCGTCGGTCGTGTAGTCGTAGGTGTCGTCCCGGTCCCGAGTCTCGCTCATCCGTGCGACTCCTCCGCGCAGGACGGGCCGGTCGGCGGCTCGTCGATCGTCTCGACGCCGGGCGCCGGGCCTTCCTCGGTGGTGCCGGTGTCGATGTAGATCAAGCCGTCGACGCCGACCTCGACCGGGTGCTGGTCCATGCCCCGCGGTGCCGGCCCGGCCCGGAACTCGCCGGCGCGATTGAACACCGAGCCGTGGCACGGGCACTCGAACTGGCCTGACGACTCGCACCACGGCACACCGCAGCCGAGGTGGGTGCACTTGCGGGAGAGCGCTCGGACCTCACCGTCGATCCTGACGAGGTAGGAGCGCGCGGCCGGCACCTCGATCACGCCGGTGTCGGGAACGGACTCGGGCGGGATCGCCCGCACCTTGCCACCGAACCCGCGGGCCTCACCGGGCCGCAGCAGGTCCCACGAGGTCCACGCGCCGGCGGCGGCGACGAGGCCGAGGCCGGTCTGCCACATACGGGTCAAGAAGTGTCGTCGAGGCAGACTCACAGCTCACCGTGCCATTCTTCCCAGGGCCAGACCCAGCCCCAGTTGGGGCCGCGGAACATGAAGCCGATCAGCGTCAACACGATCCAGATCACGAGGAACGTCGTGAACGTCGTGACCGCCACCTTGCGGTGACGCGGTTTGATGAAGCGGCTGCGGTCGATGTACGGCAGCGCGATCAGCCCGATGACGATGGTGCCGGGCACGAGCACGCCCGCCACGAGCGGGTGCCAGATCGCCAGCAGCTCCTGCAGCGCAGCGAAGTACCACGGCGCCTTCTCGGGGTTCGGGGTGACCTGCGGGTTGGCGACGTCGCGCAGCGGCGCGTCGAACAGCAACGAGATCACCATCACGACGAGCAACGTCGCCATCGCCACGACGGCGTGCCGCACGAGGAGGTGCGGCCACACCATCACGGTGTCGTCACGGTCGATGATCTTGCGCTCGCCGACTGCGGGCTTGCCGGGCACGACGCCGAGCACGCGCTTGCCGCCGACGACCTGCGGCGTGCCGCTCAGCTCGACCGGGGTCGACGTCGCGTCGGCTCCTGCTGCGGCGTCGATCGTGTCGTCACTCATCGGCGTCCTCCGCCTGCTGGTCGAACATCGCGTCCTTGCGCCACCGCCAGAGATGGATCATCAGGACGAAGATCAAGATCGTGGGCAGCACGGCGACGTGGAGCACGTAGAACCGCAGCAGCGTCGACGAGTCGACCGTCGGCCCACCGAGCAGCACTTCCTTCACCTGCTCGCCGATGAACGGCACGTAACCGGCCATCTCGGTGCCGACCGTGACCGCCCAGAACGCCAGCTGGTCCCACGGCAGGAGGTAGCCGGTGAACGACATCAGCAACGTCAGCAGCAACAGCACGACGCCGATCACCCAGTTGAACTCACGCGGCGGCTTGTAGGCGCCGCGGTAGAAGACCCTGGCCATGTGGGCGGCAACGGCGAGCACCATCAGGTGCGCCGACCAGCGGTGCACGTTGCGCACGTATTGACCGAACGGCACCTCGGTCTGGATCGTCTGGATGTTCGTGTACGCGTTGGCCGGCGACGGCACGTAGAAGAACATCAGGTAGACGCCCGACGCCACCAGGCTGCCGAGCAACACGGTCGAGATCACGCCGAGGTACCACGAGTACCGGAACCCGAGCTCCTTGCGGCGGATCTTGACTGGGTAGATGTGCAGCAGGAAGCTCGACCAGTGGGCTGCCGCACGGTCGCGCGGAGTGACCCTGCGCGGCGACCGGAAGATCGACGTGCCGATCGGCGTCTCGCGGACGCGATCGAGCAGTTGGTCGACCCGGTCCTCGTCTCCGTCCTCGCGGGCAGCCGGTTCGACGTCCGGCTTGTCGTCGGTGAGACTCATCGGTCAGCACACCTCCCAGTGCAGGCTCGACATGTCGTGCGCGAGTGAACAGGCGCTCGGACGCGAGCGAGTGAGCGCCAGCGAGCGAGCGGCAGCGAACGGCCTGCGTGGCCGGGGAACGCTGATCACGGCACCCCCACGCCCTTCCACATGCCCATCGACAAGGCGTCGGGCGGGCAGCGTTCGATGCAGAGCGCGCAGCGGATGCAGCGCTCCTCGTCGAGCAGCAACGCCGTCGAACCGGCTTCACCGCCGTCGACCTCGTCGGACGGCACGAGTGAGATCACATCGACCGGGCAGACGTCGGCGCACAGCGCGCACAGCACGCACTTGTCGACATCGAGGATGATGTTGGCGAAGCAGCGCAGGCAGCGCGCCGCCTCGCAGCGGGCCTGCTGCTCGGTGAAGCCGAGCTCGACCTCGGCGAGACCGATCCGCCGACCGGTGTCGAGCGTCGGGACCGACACGCGGGCGATCTGGTCGTAGTCGTCGTCGAGGCGGTGGAACTGCGAGAGCTTCACGAACGTGGCCGGCTGCTCCTGCTCGAGATCGTCGACATCACCGCCGAAGGCTCGGTGGATGTCGGCCGCCGAGCGGCGCCCGTCGGCGATGGCGTCGATCAACGTCCGCGGCCCCTTCGCCGCGTCGCCGCCGGACCAGACGCCGAGCATGGTGGTGCGGCCGGTGTCGTTGTCGATCTGGATGGTCCGCCGCGGGCTGACCTCGGGGCCGCTCGCACCGAGCGCGTCGAGGTCGATCGCCTGGCCGATCGCGAGGATGACGGTGTCGGCGTCGAACACCTGCCGGTCGGTCTCGTCGAAGTCCGGCGCGAAGCGCCCGTCGGCGTCGAAGACCGAGTTGACGCCGATCGTCTCGATCCCCGCCACCCGGCCGTCCTCGACGAGGATGCGGGCGGGGCCGCGGCGAGGTACGAACGCGATGCCCTCGTGCTCGGCCTCTTCGACCTCGAAGTCGTGGGCCGGCATCTCGGCGCGGGACTCGAGCGAGATCACCGTCACCTGACGGGCGCCGGCCCGGGCGGCCGTCCGTGCCACGTCGATGGCCTCGGTCATCGCCGAGCGCTGGTCGGCGTCGATGTCGTCGTCGGACGCCACTGTCGCTTCGCTCGTAACCTCCGACCCGTACTCGGAGGCCCTGAGCGCGGTGCGGGCGGCGTCCATCGCGACGTCGCCGCCGCCGATCACCACCACCCGCTCGCCGACGTCGACCGAGAACCCGCGGTTCATGTTGATGAGGAACTCGATCGCCTTGAACACGCCGTCGGCGTCGCCACCCTCGATGTCGAGTCCGCGCCCGAGCGTCGCGCCGATTCCCAGGAACAGCGCATCGTGGCGCTCCATCAGCTCGTCGAGGGTCACGTCGACGCCGAGCCGGGTGTCGTAGTGCACCTCGACCCCGAGGTCGAGGATCGCCTGGATGTCGGCGCCCAGCACGTCGCGGTCGAGCCGGTACTCGGGGATGCCGAGCCACATCGCGCCGCCGAGCTTGTCGGTGGCCTCGTAGACCGTGACCTGGTAGCCGTGCCGGCGCAGGTCGTGCGCGCACGCCATGCCGGCGGGGCCGCCGCCGACGATGCCGACACGCTCCTGCTTGTCGGAGCGCGGGGGCGCAGCGACCTTGTTCCACACTCGACCGTTGCCCCGCTCGGGGCCGAACTGCTCGGTGACGAACCGCTTGAGCGCACGAATCGCGATCGGTCGATCGATCTCGCCGCGCCGGCAGGCATCCTCGCACGGCGCCGCACAGACCCGTCCGCAGACCGATGCGAACGGGTTCGGCAGGCGGGCGGTCAGGTAGGCGAGCTCGTCGTCGCCGTCGGCGATCGCCGCGACGTACATCCCGGCGTTGGTGTGCACCGGGCACGCCGCGAGACACGGGATGTTCGTGTCGTAGTACTCGAGCTCCATCACACGCGGCGCTCCCGGTGCGCGTACCAGAGCGCCCACATCGCAGCGACGATCGCGCCGGCCCAGATGCCGACGGCGATCAGGTCCTGCGCGGCGCGCGGCAGGTCCTGCACCGTGTCGAGCTCGAGCACCTGTGCCGGCAGCACCGTCGTGGCGACGATGAGCCCGACCACGATCACGCCGGTCTTCATCCAGGCGTCGAGCCAGGTGATCTCACGCCGGTCGTGCGCGGCGATCACGCGTGGCCCGAGCACCAACGCGCCGAGCCCCAGCGCGATGGCGAACGCGACGAACATCGCGTAGTTCGACAGCAACGGCAGCTCGGTGCCCGCGGCCGGACCGGTGGAGACCTCGGGGGCGGGACCGGCGGGGGCCGCGAACCCGGACTGGATGTAGGCGACGACCGACGAGATGTCGGCATCGCTGAGCGTCGACTGCGCCGGCATCACACCGTCGTAGACCTCGTCGCCGACCGTGATCTCGCCGGTCCGCCCGTTGCGGATGACGTCTTCGAGATAGGCCGCGTCGTCGACGTTCGGGTTGTCGATCAGCGGTGGGAAGCTCCCCGAGAGTCCGACGCCACCCGGCTGATGGCACGACGAGCAGACCGCCGTGTAGACCTCGGCGCCCTCGCGGAGCGTCTCGTCGCTCGGGCCGGCCTCGATGTCGCCGGCCGGCGTCGCGAACGGGGCAGCCACGACGGCGAACGCGACCACGGCGATCGGCAGCCACCGCGCCCAGCCGGCGCCGACGCGCGCCGGCGGCGAGCAGGCGTCATCATCAGCGAGTTGTGTGGCGTCGGGCATCGATCTCCCCGGTCGGTGCGGCGGTCGGATCACTGCATTCTCCACGGGCGCCCACCGCACAGACAGGGACGTTGGTCCCTAGCTCACCGGATTTTCGACGAGCACAAGCTCGCAAGCTCGGAGAAAGGGACGTTGGTCCCTAGCTGGTCAGACGCGGCGCCAACTCGAATGGTCAGGAACTGCCGGGGGCCGGCACCGATCGACGGGAGGACTGGGATGGACGAATCGAACACGGGCGACGCCGCCCCACTCGAGACGGCGCTCGACGGCGAGCTTCCCGAGGAGCACTTCAAGCCGACCGGCACGCTCTTCGTGCTCGTGCTCTTCGTGGCGACGATCGTGCTGCTCTGGGCGTCGGTCTACGTGATCCTCCTCAGCAGGGGCGTCACGCTGTGAGCGGACCGGCAGCGGTGCCGAGGGAAGGTGCGACGCGATGACCGACGTGCTCGAGCGGGAGACCGGCGATCCAGGGGGACCCGACGATGCCGATCTGACGATGGGCATCGACCCGTGGGAGCGCAACTGGATGCTCTTCTCGGTCGTGCTGCTCGTGGTCTTCGCCGCCGCCGTCACGATCGCCGGCTTCGCGGCCGGGTTCCAGCTCCCCGGCGCCGAGTCGGAAGTCGACCCGCGCACGATCGCCAGCGAGGGCCGGTGGGCCGAGCCGGGTCTGCGAGAGGTCGGCGACGGCCAGTTCGAGGCGTATGTGATGTCGCAGCTGTGGAGCTTCTCGCCCCGCGAGCTCGTCGTGCCGATCGACGCCGAGGTCGACATCTACGTGACGTCGCAAGACCTCCAGCACGGCTTCAAGATCACCGACACGAACGTCAACATGCAGGTCGTCCCGGGCCAGGTGTCGAAGCTGACGTACACGTTCGACGAGGTCGGCGAGTTCCCCTACATCTGCACCGAGTACTGCGGTCAGGGGCATGCAGCCATGTTCGGAACGGTCAGGGTCGTGTCCGAAGCCGAGTTCGAAGCGCTCCAGTCCGGAGACGGCGTCACGACGGGTGACGACGCAGACGCGGGAGGCGAAGCCGCCGCAGCCACGGAGGACGACGGATGACCATCGCCGAACGACCACAGACCGGCACCGCCCGGCCTCGGTACGAGCTCACCCGCTGGGAGCGACGGTTCATCGGCGGCCACATCTGGATCGCCATCGTCGCGCTCGGCATCGGCAGCGTGATCGGCCCGCTGCAGGCGCTGGAGTACTCGAACGTCGACCTCTACCAGTACCTCGAGCCGATCCTGCAGAGCTACTACCAGGGCCTCACGCTGCACGGCGTGCTCAACGCGCTCGTGTGGACGACGTTCTTCATCGTCGGGTTCACCACCTTGACGACGATCGTCGGGCTCCGGCGACCGCTCAGCCACCCGAACATCAACCTCGCCGGGTTCGTCACGATGGTCGTCGGCCTGCTGCTCGCCGCCGTGCCGCTGCTGCTCGACCAGGCGACCGTGCTCTACACCTTCTACCCGCCGCTCGAGGCGAGCTGGGCGTTCTACGTCGGCCTCACGCTCGTCGTCGTCGGCAGCTGGATCGAAGGCGTCGGCTTCTACCTGACGCTGGCGGCGTGGCGGAAGGAGAACCGCGGCGTTCGCTCGCCGTTCGTCGCGCTCGGCGGCGTCATCAACGCCGCGATGTGGCAGATCGCCACCCTGGGCATCGCGGTCGAGATGCTGACGATGCTCATCCCGTGGTCGCTGGGCATCACCGACGCCACCGACCCCGAGCTCGCGCGCACCTACTTCTGGTTCACGGGCCACCCGCTCGTGTACTTCTGGCTGCTCCCCGCCTACGTCTCGTGGTACGGCATGCTCCCGAAGCAGGCCGGCGGCAAGCTGTTCTCCGACTCGCTCGCCAGGCTGGCGTTCTGGATGTTCCTGATCGTGTCGGTGCCCGTCGGGTTCCACCACCAGTTCGTCGACCCCGGCGTACCGCAGGTGTGGAAGTGGATCCATGCGCTGCTCACCTACTCGGTGTTCTTCCCGTCGATGCTCACGGCGTTCACCGTGATCGCGTCGCTCGAGTACGCGGCGCGCAAGCGCGGCGGCACGGGGCTGATCGGATGGGTGCGGGCGCTGCCGTGGGACGACCCCTCGGTCGCCGCCCAGCTCCTCGCCGGCATCCTCTTCATGTTCGGCGGCATCGGCGGCCTGACCAACGCGTCGTACAACATCAACCTCGTCATCCACAACACCGCGTGGGTGCCCGGACACTTCCACCTGACGGTGGCCACCGCGGTCACGCTGTCGTTCATCGGCATCACGTACTGGATGGTGCCGATGCTCACCGGCAAGCAGCTGTGGGGCCGCCGGATCGCCGTGGCGCAGGCCTGGACGTGGTTCGTCGGGATGGTGGTCTTCTCCAATGCGATGCACATGCTCGGCCTGCTCGGCGCGCCGCGCCGCACGCCGCTGGGTGACGCGCCCTACGTGCCCGAGGAGTGGGACGGCCACCTGCTGCGGGTCTCGATCGGCGGCACGATCCTGCTGGCCGCCGTGCTGATGTACCTGCTGGTGATGTACAAGACCGTGCGCGGGCCGAAGGCCGCCGATCCGGCCGACGTGCCCGACATGCCGATCGCCGAGTCGCTGCGCCACCCGCAGCTCACGCCGGTCTGGCTCGACCGCTTCAAGCCGTGGCTGATCGCCGCCGGCATCTTGCTGGTGCTCGCCTACGGCCCGCAGCTCGTCGACCAGATCCTCAACATGAACCTCAACGCGCCGGGCGTCGACTTCGAGGTCTGGTGACCCGACCGTCGGGTCGGCCGCGCGTCCACTGTCGGATGAGCACATCGTGAGCCGCCTCGACCCGAAACTGGTTCCGGCACTCGAGCGGGCCACCTACGCGGCGGAAGCCCCGCTGCGCAAGGTGGTCCGCTCGCATCGCCTCAACCCGCTCCCTCACGCCGGCACGATCAGCGTGTTCCTGTTCGGCGTGGTGGTCGTGAGCGGTGTCTACATCACGTTGTTCTTCCAGTTCGGCTTCGAGGCGTCGCACCGCTCGGTGCGGGCGATGGACGACCACGTCATCCAGTCCGTGGTTCGCACCGTGCACCGCTACTCGTCGGCCGCGATGGTGCTCACGACGCTCGTCCACGCCTGGCGGACCTTCGTCGCCGGCCGCTTCCGCGGTCCACGTCGGTGGCGGTGGACGACGGGCGTCGCATCGCTGCTAGTGGTCTGGCTCGCCGGCGTGACGGGGTACTGGCTGGTCTGGGATCGCCGGGCGCAGGCCCTCAACGAGGCGACCGACGAGCTGTTCGGCGGGCTCGGCGTGGTCTCGTCGTTCATGGTGCGCAACGTGTACGGGCCCGACGCGGGCAGCGGCTGGGGCGTGCTGTTCGTGATCTGGCTGGCACACCTCGTCCTCACCGTGATCATCGGGTACTTCCTCTGGCGACACCTCCGGCGCTCACGCCTGCGGATCCTGCCGCCTCGCTTCTGGATGGCACTGATGCTCGGCGCACTCGTCCTCGTGTCGGTGCTGTTCCCCGCCGACCTGCTCGAGCGCGCCGATCTCTCCCAGACGGTCGGCGATCTGCCGCTCGATCCGTTCGTGCTGTTCCTCCTGCCGCCGCTGCTCGGCAACTGGGCGTGGCTGGCGGCGATCGTCGGCACGGCAGCGATCATCGCGGCGCTGGTCGCTCCGCACGTGCGGCCGGCCGCGCCGCCGGTGGTCGAGATCGACGAGGACGCCTGCACCGGCTGCGATCTGTGCGTCGTGGACTGCCCGTACGTCGCGCTGTCGCTCGCCGACCGGTCGACCGCCGACCCCGACGGCGGCACGCAGGCCCGCCGGCCGGTGGCCGTCGTCGACGCCGACGCCTGCGTGGGGTGCGGCATCTGCATCGGCTCGTGCTCGTTCGGCGCGATGACCCTGCCGGGCTTCCAGGCGCCCGAGCGCATCGACCCCGAGGGTCGGCAGGTCGCGATCGTGTGCGCCCGGCACCACCCGTCGGACGTCGACGGCGACGGCGGTGAGACCGTGCTCGTCGAGGTGCCCTGCGCCGGCATGGTGCACGCCAATGCGGTCGGTTCGCTGATGCGTTCCGGCGCGGCCGGCGTGCAGGTCGTCGGCTGCCCGCCGGGCGACTGCGCGTTCGGGCTCGGCAACACGCTGCTCGACGAACGGCTCTCGGGTGCACGCTCGCCCCACGTCCCGCTGCGCTTCGAGGGCATCGCCGACGAGGACTGGGTGGCGCCCGGCGAGCTCGTCGACGCGCTCGCGGCGCCGAACGCCCATCCCGCTGCGGACACCGAGCGGCCCGAGGGCAACCGGCGCCTGATCGGGGCCGGTGCCGTCGTCCTCGCGTCGATGGCTGCGGTGGCCGTGGCGACGCAGGCCCCGTACCGCGGCTCGCGCGAGTCGGGCGTGGTGGCCGTCGTCGACCACACGCCGGGCTTCCAGCTCGAGGGCCAGCCGACGGTGACCGGTCGGCGGGGCGACGCGGTCGACGTCGTCGTCCGAGCCGACGGTGTCGAGCAGGCACGTCGGGCGGTCCCGGTCAGCGGCGAGACCGCGATCGGCGTCGTGAACGTCGACCTCGTCCCCGGCGCGAGCCAGGTCGAGGTGGTCCTCGTCGAGGGCGCCGACGAGACCACGCTCTTCGCCGGCGAGGTCGAGTTGGCCGACGGCGAGCGGTTCGTCGTGCAGGCCGTCGACGTCCCACCACCACCCGGGATCGCCGAGGGTCGCGACGTGTTCGCCGACCGTTCCCTCGGCGCCTGCGACGTGTGCCACTCGGTCGACGTCGGCGACGACGGGGTCGGTCCGTCGCTGGCCGGTGTGGCCACGAGGGCCGAGTCGCGGGTCGAGGGGCTCGACGCCGAGGCGTACCTGCGCCAGTCGGTGATCGACCCCGACGCCTACATCGCCGACGGCTACCGAGCCGGGCAGATGCTGCCGATCTACGAAGAGCGCCTGAGCCCCGACCAGCTCGACGCGCTCGTCGAGTACCTCCTCACGCTCGACGAGGCGGTCCTGCCGTGAGCTCAGGGTTCGGGGAAGATCTCCTCGGTGCCGGACTCGGCGACACCGTCGACCGTACGGGTTCCTCGCAGCACGCCGTCGGTGCCGACGGTGTACTCGGCGCTGCCGGACGAGTCGCCGCGGGCGGCGGTCACCGTCTCCCACTCGACCGAGAACCGATCGCCGCGCAGCAGGCCGGTCCCACGCTGGATCGTCCCGGTCACGATCCACTGCACGTCGAAGTCGTCCCCGCCGAGCGGCACGATCGTGACGGTGCCCGAGTACTCGACGCCGCCGGGGTCGACGCCGTTGACGACGTAGATGCCGGCGATCCCCTCGCCGTCGTCGAGGCTGTCGCCGGGCAACCCGCACATCGCGAGTCCGCCGGCGCTCAGCGCGACGAGCAGGACGACGGGCACAGCGAGGCGCCGCCAGATGCTCGAGCTCTCGGGGTTGGTCTCGGGAGTCCCGTCGGCGATCGGGGTGTCGGCCACGGCGTCGACGGTACCGAGGAGTGGCGCATTCCGCGATGGGCGAAGGTGATTGCCGCGGTGATGGTGCTGATCGCCATCGGCGGTATGGCGTTCGCCGTCCTGCAGCCGATCCAGGTGCTTCCCCGGATCCGGCTCGCACCGGGCTACGCCTTCGCCGATGCGACCGGTTCGACGGTCACCAGCGAGGACGGGCGGGGTTCGATCACCGTGTACACGTTCGTGCCCCTCGACTGCGGCAGCGAATGCGACGCCGTCGACGAGACGATGCGCCTGGTCCGCGATCGCGTCCCCCGCGAGGTCGATCTCGGCGACGCCGGCTTCCGGATGGTCACGATCGCGCTCGACCCCGACGCCTCGCCCGCGAGCCTCGCGGCCGCCGCCGAGCGGTCCGCCGGCCGCGGCGAGGCGTGGACGTGGCTGTCGGGTTCGGCATCGCAGATCGAGAACGTCGTCGGCCTGGGGTTCCGCCGCGGCACCGACCCGGACGACTTCGCTCCCAGCTACGCGATCGTCGACGGGTGGGGAATGGTGCGCGGCGAGTACCGCTACCAGACGCTCGCCGACGACGCCGACAAGCTGGTCCGCCACATCGGCATCCTCGGCAGCGAGCTCCGCAACGATCACGGGATCGGCTCGTTCGCCTACGACGCCGCCCACGTCTTCCAGTGCTACCCATGAGGCCCCGATGACGCTCCACGACACCCGCCCCGACGCCCGGAACGCGACGACGCCACCGCTCGAGGCCGACGGCGCGGCCGTCGACGCCCGGGCACGACCGCGCCGACGCCGACGCCGACGCACCGTGGCGCTGCTGCTCGGCGCGCCCGTGCTGGTGGTCGTCCTCGCGTGGGCAGCGCTCGAGCTGTTCCGACCCCACCTCTACTCGGGCACGATCATGCAGGCGCCCGCCGCTGCGCCGTCGATGGACGGCCTCGTCTGGTCGGACGGAACGGCGGTCGACCTCGGCGCATTCGACGGCGACGTCGTCCTCGTCTACTTCGGGTACACCTACTGCCCCGACGTCTGCCCGACCACGTTGTCGCAGGTGGCCCGAGCCATCGACCAGGTCGACGACCCTGAACGGGTGCACGTGATGATGGTCTCGGTCGACCCGGTCCGCGACGAGCGCGCGGCGCTCGGCGACTACGTGCGGGCGTTCGACCCGTCGTTCCGTGGCGCCACCGGCGCGATCACAGACATCGAGCGGGTGGCGTCGACGTACGGGGTCTTCTTCGCCCGCGGCGAGGACACAGGCGGCGGCGGATACACCGTCGACCACACCGCCACGCTGATGGGCATCGACACCGAGGGCCACCTCCGGATCGTGTGGCCGGCCGTGCTCGACGTCGACGCGCTCGCGGCGGACCTGGAGGCCCTGCTCTGATGCACCCCGGCCGGCGACGGCCGACGATGCTGCTCGCCGCTGCGCTCGCGAGCGGGGCGTGCGGCTCGAGCTCCGACGCACCGACCGCACGCGACGGCGAGATCGCCGCCGAGGTGGGCGGGTTCGTCGTCCGCGACGTGTGGACGCGACCGACCCCGCCGGGTTCCGACGAAGCGGCCATCTACCTGACGATCGAGAATCGCGACGCCCCCGACGATCGCTTCGTCGGCAGCGTCTCGGATCGCTGCATGGCGATGCACCCGCATCTGACGACGATCGACGACGACGGGGTGGCATCGATGACCGACGCCGGCGAGGACCGGCTCGCGGTGCCGGCCGGCGGCAGCCTGGTGATGGCGCCGACAGCGCTGCACGTGATGTGCCTCGGTCTCACCGGTCCGCTCGAGGCGGGTGACACGTTCGGGATCGAGCTCCGGTTCGCCGAACACGAACCGGTCGTCGTCGAGGTCGACGTCGAGCAGCGTTAGCCCGGCGGACCACCCGAGCAGCGTTCGTCCGGATCGGACACCGAGCCGCGCCGGCGGTACCGTCCGCGGCATGTCGAAGATCTCGTTGATCGCCAAGTTGACCGCCGCCGAGGGGAAGCAGGCCGAGCTGGAGGACGCGATGCGCAGCGTCGTCGAGGCCGCCGACGAGGAGCCCGGGCTGGAGGTGTATGCCGCCAACGCCGTCGACGACGAGCCCGGCGTCTACTACTTCTACGAGATCTATGCGGACGAGGCGGCCCGCGACGCACACGGCACGGGCGACCGGATGCGGGCGGCGATGGGTGCGTTCGCCGGCCTGCTCGGCGGCCGACCCGAGATCATCACGATGACACCGATCGCCGCCAAGGGCGCTGACGTCTGACCGGGCCATCTCATCGGGCAACGCACGGGCTCGGCACGAGTAGCCCTCGCCTGCCGGAGCTGCGGGCGAACCGGTTCTCACGGCGAGCTGGCGCACTCCTCGCCTGCTCGACCTGAACAGCGCGTGGACGCGATACGACGGTCCGGCTGCACCTGACCGAGCTCGCCGCCTCCGCGACCGCTTCGACGCTGCGAGCCCTCCGGCCCGACCCACCTCGGCTACCGCCGATCGACCGGGCTGCTCGCGAATCACCCGAACGGGGGACGAATGCGTCGACCGTGATCTGCACCATCGGGGTGTCCCCCATCCCGAAGGAGAGAACCATGGGAACACCCATCACCCGCTCACTCGTTGCGCTGGCCGCCGCCGTCACGCTCGCCGCCGGCGTCGGCGTCGGCACCGCTGCGGCCGACGACGCGCCGCCCGACATCTCGTCGACGGCCGAGGCCCGCCACGAGGGGTCGGTCACGCTGTACGGCGAGATCGACCTCAACGGCGAGTTCGAGACCGAGGCCCTGTTCGGCTTCCACTACGAGTACCTGCACCACGAGGACCTCGTGTACGCGGAGCTCTGGGCGCAGATCGACGACACCCCGGTACCGCTGTGCGCCGGCGTGGTGGTCGAGGACGACTGGGGCAGCCCGGTGTTCATCGGCCAGGTACCCGATCAACCCGACAGCATCTGCTTCGCACATGAGCTCGTCAACGGCGCGTTCCTGTTCCAGTCCGTCGACGAGATCGGCGAGTACACGATCGCCTGGATGGTCGGCGTCGCATAGATCGGGCTTCGGCTCGCGGCCCAGCCGCTCCCCTGCGCCGCTTCGACGCTCGCCCGCTCCAGCTGCGCGACGCGATCGGTCGCCGATCACCCGAGACGCATGGACGCCGACCGGACCGGCCAAGCAGGGCCGGCCAAGCAGGACCGGCGAGCCGTCATCTCGCATCAGTGGGGCCGGTCACCCGGCCCCACTGGAGCGTGAACCGGGCGACGTGCCCGCGGCGACAGACCTGGTGTGAGCCTCGCCGATCCGACCTACCGCCCCGATCTGCTCACCCGGCGGGAACGTGAAGTGCTCGGCGAGCTGAGCGCGGGCCGGTCGAATGCCGAGATCGGCGAGCGGCTCCACATCGGGCCCGAGACCGTGAAGACCCACGTCTCGCGGATCCTCACCAAGCTCGGCGTCCGCAGCCGGCTGGAGGCCGTGGTCGTCACCCGCGACCCATCGATCCGCGATCGCGAGGCGCAGCGATGAGCGCCGGGCCGCCGGACCGCCGGGTTCCGCCGGTCGCGGAGCCGGATCGTCTAGCCGACGATGCCGTGCTCGCGCAGCACGTCGATCACTCGATCGGCTGCCTCCTCGGCCGACATCGTCGTCGTGTCGACGTGCACCTCGGGCGCCTCGGGTGGTTCGTAGGGCGAGTCGATGCCGGTGAAGTTCGCCAGCTCGCCGGCGCGCGCCTTGGCGTAGAGGCCCTTCGGGTCACGGAACTCGGCGACGTCGAGCGGCGTGTCGACGAACACCTCGACGAACTCGCCGGCCTCGACCCGGTCGCGGGCGAGGCGACGCTCGGCCCGGAACGGCGAGATGAACGACACGAGCACCACCATGCCGGCGTCGACCATCAGACCCGACACCTCGGCGATGCGGCGGATGTTCTCCACCCGGTCGGCGTCGGTGAAGCCGAGGTCGCGGTTGAGACCGTGGCGAACGTTGTCACCGTCGAGCAGGTAGGTCCGCACGCCCGCGGCGTACAGCTTCGACTCGACGATGTTGGCGATCGTCGACTTGCCCGAACCCGACAGCCCGGTGAACCAGACGACGCCGGGCCGGTGCGCGGCCAGCTGCGCCCTGGCGTCCTTGTCGACCTGCACCTCTTGCCAGTGGATGTTGTGCGCACGGCGGAGGGCGAAGTGGAGCAGACCCGCACCGACGGTGTTCTGCGTCAGCCGGTCGACGATGACGAAGCCGCCCATGTCACGGTTGGCGACGTACGGGTCGAACGGGATCGCACGGTCGAGGCTCAGGTTGCACACGCCGATCTCGTTGAGGCCGAGCGTGTTGGCGGCGAGGTGATCGAGGTTGTTGACGTCGATGCGGTGCTTCGGAGGCCCGATCGTCACGCCGACCGTGCGGGTGCCGATCTTCATCGTGTAGGGCCTGCCGGGCAGCATCTCGTCCTCGTGCATCCACACGACGTGGGCCTCGAACTGATCGGCCACCTCGGCAGGTGCCTCGCCGGCGCAGATCACGTCACCCCGGCTGGCGTCGACCTCGTCGGCGAGGGTCAGGGTGACCGACTGGCCGGCCTCAGCGACGTCGAGATCGCCGTCCATCGTGACGATCCGCTCGACGGTGCTGGTGGTGCCGGCCGGCAGGACCCGAACCGGGTCGCCCGGGCGGACCATGCCGCCGACGACGCGACCGGAGAAGCCGCGGAACTCGTGACTCGGACGGTTGACCCACTGGACCGGCATCCGGAACGGACCGGAGGCCGCCTCGTCATCGACGGGCACGGTCTCGAGGAAGCCCATCAACGTCGGCCCGTGGTACCAGTGGGTGCGGCTGCTCGGCTCGACGACGTTGTCGCCCCGCAGCGCCGAGATCGGGATGAACGTCACGTCGCTGAGGCCGATCCGCCGGGCGAAGTCGCGGTACTCGGTCTCGATCGCATCGAAGATCTCGTGGGAGTACTCCATGAGGTCCATCTTGTTGACGGCGACCACGACGCGCTTGATGCCGAGCAGCGAGACGAGGTAGCTGTGCCGGCGGGTCTGGGTCAGGACGCCCTTGCGTGCGTCGACGAGGATCACCGCGACGTCGGCCGTCGACGCCCCCGTCACCATGTTGCGCGTGTACTGCTCGTGGCCCGGTGTGTCGGCCACGATGAACTTGCGTCGCTCGGTCGAGAAGAACCGGTAGGCGACGTCGATCGTGATGCCCTGTTCGCGCTCGGCCGACAGGCCGTCGAGCAGGAGCGCGAAGTCGAGGTCGCCGCCCTGGGTGCCGACCTTCGCCGAATCGGCTTCGAGCGCCGCGAGATGGTC
>JAAUYD010027629.1_pt1 | contig 32770 bp, 23 predicted proteins | sample 7278101 | NCBI WGS metagenome assembly JAAUYD01 (sample SAMN14350128, study PRJNA611818) | marine sediment metagenome | isolation source: surface marine sediment (0.6m) | place: French Polynesia: Moorea | collected 2018-08
AATCCTCACCACCGCCGATACGGACGGCATGACGCTGCGTTTCGGCGACGCGGAGGCCATGCTGACCCTCACCGAAAAGATCGGCAAACGCGAGGGGACTTTCGCCACCCTTCTGGGCGAGGGGGTCAAGATCGCCGCCGAGAAGATCGGCAAGGGTGCCATGGAATACGCCATGCACGTCAAGGGCGAGGAGATCGCCATGCACGAGCCGCGCTACAAGCAGGGCATGGGCTTGCACTATAGCGTGCACGCCTCCGGCCCGGATCATGTGGCCGGTATCCACGACGAGAAAGTCGCCAGTAATCTACCCGCCTGGGAGGAGATCGACGTGCCCGAGGAGATCTCCAACCTGGAACTGAGCCCGCGCAAGGCCCGCATGCTCTATCAGGTGGGCCTCTGGCGTCAGCTGTGCAACTACCTGGGGCTGTGCGCCTTCATCCCCTACAAGAAAAAGCAGATCGGCGACCTGGTGGAGTACATTACCGGAATGAAGATGAGCCACTGGCGCCTGATGAAGACCGTCGAGCGGGGCATCACCCTCTGCCGCTTGTTCAATTTGCGGGAAGGCTTCACCAAGGCGGACGACGTCCTGCCCAAGCGATTCAACACCAGTCCCGAGAGCGGCCCCCTCAAGGGGGTCACCTACGATCCCAGTAAGCATGAAGACTCGCGGGAAGTCTACTACCAGATGCTGGGCTGGGACGGTGAGGGGGTACCCACCCGGGGCCGCCTGGTAGAGCTGAATCTCGAGTGGGCGGAGCAGTATCTTCCCAAAAGCGCTTAAAACAAACCCGTAACCAACGCCACACCCGTCTCGGGGCCCTCTCGTGGGGTCGTCGAGGCGGGGGGCAATGGAGTCTCCAATGGAATACGATGCCGCTGCCAACGATGAGCGCATTCAACAGGCCATCGCCCTGGAGGTACCGGATCAGGTGCCGGTCTTTCTGCACACCACCGGGCCCTTCATGGCCGGTCATGCCGATACGGACCTCTACGACTATTTCCACCGGCCGGAGCTGATGACCAAGGCCCAGAACTACATGCACCAGCGCTTCAGCGGGCTCTCGCAGTTTATGCCCGATCTGGGCTCGGCCCCGGAAGCCGCCGGCATGGGAGCGCCCATCACGTTTACGGACGATGGCGTGCCCTGGGTGGGCGAGTGCGTGGAGACCGAGGCGGACCTGGAGAAGCTCACCGTGGCCGATGTGGAGAAGGCCGGCTACATGACCCGCATGCTGCACAACTACCGCTACATGCGGGGGCAGGTGCCCTTCGACGTGCCGGTGTACTTCTATTCCGTCATGTCGCCCTGGGCCAACGCCGCCCTGTTGCGGGGGGTGAGCCACCTGATGATGGACGTCATCGCCAATCCCGATTTCGTGCACAAACTGGTACGCCGTTGCACCGAGCTCGAGATCCAGTGGCTCAAAACCATGCAGAGCGAGGTGCCCCCCAAATACTTCGACCGCATTCTCCTCAATGACGACATCGCCTCTTTCGTCAGTCTGGAGCAGTTCCGGGAGTTCATCCTGCCCGCCTACCAGGAGGTGTACAACGCCTTCCCCGACTGCCAGCGCTGGTACCACAACGACGGCAACGCCACGGCCATTTTGGAGGGGATTGCCGAGGCGGGCATTCAGTGCTTTCACTTCGGGTACCAGGTGGATCCGGTGCACATCAAGAAAACCATCGGCGACCGGGTCTGCCTCATGGGCAGCATCCCGCCCTTGCAGGTGCTGCGCGAAGGAACGCCGGAAGAGGTGGATCGGGCGGTGAAGTCCATCATCCACCTCATCGGCCGGGATGGGGGCCTCATCGTCGCCGCCGGCGGCTATATCTCCGAGGGCACCCCCCTGGCCAACCTGGACGCCATGATCCGGGCCTGCGAAAAGTATGGCCGGCGCGATCAGCTCGGATCCCTCTCCGCCGACCCCTGGCCCCAGTCATATAGGATCAAGGAGGCCAAGAAGGCGGACGGGGCAGAAACACCCTCGACTGCGCCCGAATCAGATCCTGAAGAACTGAGCCCCAATCTCCAGAAGCTCCAGGAAATCCTCATCGCCGGTGATTTCGATGCGGTCAAGCCGGTGGTGCAGCAGGCTGTCGCGGACGAGGTGGACCCTCGCTGGATGCTCCAGGAGGTGATGATTCCCGCCCTTGAAGAGGTGGGTCGACGGTTCTCGGCGGGCACCATCTTCATCCCCGAGATGCTCATGAGCGCCCAGGCCATGCAGGCCGGCCTGGCAGTGCTGGAGCCGGTGCTGGCCGGCGCCGCCGACGTTCAGAGTTCGGGCAAGTTCGCCATCGGTACCGTCAAAGGCGACCTTCATGATATCGGCAAAAACATCGTCATCACCATGATGCAGGGCGCCGGTTTCGAGGTTGTCGACCTGGGGGTGGACTGCCCCCCCGAGAAGTTCATCGAGGCGGTGGAGAACGGGGCCGACCTCATCGGCATGTCGGCCATCCTGACGACGACGCTGAAATCCATGGATATCGTCATTCGCACACTGGAGGAGAAGGGCCTGCGCGAAAAGGTCAAGATCCTGGTGGGGGGCGCCTCGGTGACCGAGAGATTCGCCAATGAGATCGGCGCCGACGCCTATTGCGACGATGCCGGCGAAGGGGTTTTCAAGGCCAAGGCGTTCATGGAAGAGAAGGTGGCGTCATAGCGCTGTGCTAAGCTGTGGCATCGGGATCGGCCTCGAACGCCACGCGACCGAGAGTGACCATAATGCATATCACCCGACTGGATCATTACAACATCCGGGCGCCGCAGGCCGTCATCGACGCCGTGGTCGTGTTCTACCGGGAGGTCTTGGCGCTGACGCCCGGCCCAAGGCCCGATTTCGGCATCCCCGGCGTGTGGCTCTACCAAGGGGCGTATCCCATCGTCCACCTCACGGTCGATGAGGCCGCCGTCGCCCCCGCTGAGAACACCCACTTCAACCATGTCGCCTTTCGCTGCGTGGGATTGAAGACCTATCTCGATCGGCTTGCCGCCAGGCGGGTCGCCTATACAGCGGCTTACATCTCCGAATTGGAGATGACCCAGGTGTTCTTTTTCGATCCCGCCGGGATCCAGATCGAACTCGATTTTCTAAACGAAACAACGGACGGAATGACACCGCCAGGCGTGTCCTGAACGGTAAGCTATTGGGGGTTGAAGATGCAGGATATCCACCAGCAAAATAAAGCCGTCATTGCCAGGCTCTCCGCAGCGCTTTACGATCTGGACGCGCAGGCGCTGCCGTCGATCTTCAGGGAGATCTTCTCCCCCGACTGCGCCATCCATTTCACCCACCCCTTCGAAGACCTCACTGGCCCGGATGCCCTCCACGAGGTTGTCTACCGACCCCTCATCGCGGCGGTGCCCGATCTGGAGCGGCGCGATTTCATCATCATGGCGGGGCCCTCCGAGTCGGACAGCAACTGGGTGGGCTGTGGGGGCCATTACGTGGGCGTCTTCGAACACCCCTGGCTGGACATTCCGCCCACCTATCACCCCATCGCCATGCGCTACCATGAGTTTTACCGTATGGAAGCGGGGCGCGTGGTCGAGGTGCAAGCGCTGTGGGACATCCCCCAGGTGATGATGCAGGCCCGCGCCTGGCCCCTCTCCCCCAGTTTGGGCGTGGAGTGGATGGCCCCCTCGCCGGCCCCCCAGAACGGTCTGCTCAGCGGTCCCCGTGACGCGGCCGTCTCCGACGCCAGTCAGCAGCTGGTCGTCGATATGCTGGGCGGCCTGCAGAAGCACGCCGAGGGCGGCCCCGAGGCGATGAACCTGCCGGCCTACTGGCACCCCAAAATGACCTGGTACGGTCCGGCCGGGATCGGCACCAACCGCCGCATCTCCGGTTTCCGCAACTGGCACCAGATCCCCTTCCTCAAGGCGATGCCCAACCGGGGGATGAATCCCGACGCGCCCCACTATTTCTTTGCCGAAGGTCTCTTCGTGGCCATCACCGCCTGGCCCGGCATGCGCTGCACCATCAGTGCCGACGGCTGGCTGGGGATCGCCCCTGGGGATCAGGCCATCACCATGCGCAGCCTGGATTTCTGGCGCTGCGAGAACGGCCTCATCCGGGAGAACTGGGTGCTCGTGGATCTTCTGCATGTCTACGATCAGATCGGTATCGATCTATTCTCCCGTATGCGCGAATTCACCGTCGATCGGCAAGCTCGGAAACCCGCCCTCTGAGACCACCGGCCCGCGTACCAAAGCGGCATCATCAGATTGAAACGGCCTGCTTCTGACCTGTTCAGAACAGGCCTTTTCTCTATCTGCGGCGCTATACCGGGTTGCCGCCTGCACCTGAGCTAGCTTGTCGAGACGGCGGGAGGGCCGGCGTCACAACCGCGCTGTCGTCCGATTGCGGTCCGTGGGTCTATCCGCGTGCGTGCCACCGATGCCGCTATCCGGAAGGATTCGGCTGCAACCTCCCGCGTCGCCGGGATTGATCTTCGCGTCCAATTTGCCTAAGAGTAGACCTATAGACCTTCTGCGTGCTGCGGGATCCATCCAACCATGGGATGCGCCATGAAACTCAGCTTCCAGCGCAACAAATATGGAAAAGTGCTCTCGCTCGACTGCGGCCTCATCTCGCAAACGCCGAAATTCGTCACCCATGATCGACCCTATTTTATCACCTTTCACGAGATCCTCTTCATTACCCAGGGCAGCGGCACCTTTCGGCTCGATGACGAAAAGATCCCTTTTCAACGGGGAACCCTGCTGCTGCTGCCCCAGAATCGCTGGCGACAGTGGGTAGAGGTCAAGGCACCCATGGACGGCTATTTCCTGATTTTTGAGGAGGAGTTCATCTCCACATTTTTCAATGATGCCCTGTTTCTCTATCGTTTTCACTATTTCTACCAGACCACCCCACCCTCCTGGCTGCAGGTCGAAGAGACGGACCTGATCGCGATGATGGCGAAGCTGGAGGAGATCCGTGTGGAGATCAAAGGGCTTCGCAACGACAGCCATCATCTGCTGCGGGCCATCCTCTACTACCTCCTCATCCAGATCAACCGCCGCTATGAGTCGCGCCATCACCTGCGTGACGAACTTTTTCAGGACTGGCTGACCCTGCGCTTCAGAAAGCTTCTCGAACACAATATCCGTACCATGCAGAAGGTCTCCGACTATGCCCAACGCCTCAACGTCAGCCGTTCCCATCTCAACAAGACCTTGAACGCCAGTTTCGGAAAGCCCTGCAAGGATCTCATCAAGGAGCGCCTGGTGGTCGAGATCAAAAAGGAGCTTCTCTACTCCGATCGGTCCATTGCCGAGATCGGATATGATTTCAATTTCTCGGAGCCCGGCAATTTCATTCGCTTCTTCAAGGGGATGACCGGGCAAACGCCCAAGGCCTACCGCCGCTTGAATTCAAATTGATCACTCTGTATCCATCCTGACATTGCGGCATCCGCCGCTCTCGCCTATTTTACTCCACACAGTGCGGCTGCAGAACCGAACCCCACAACCGCCGGTCGTCCGGAGGGCCGGCTTCAAGTGTTCGAAGAATGAGGATGCAATCATGCAATTAGGAGCGATATTCGCAGCGATCGAGAAGATCGGCTGCCTCACCTTCACGACCTTGGACACCGCAAGCGGCCCGCCCCAGATCCATTCGCGGATCGCCCATTTTCTGGCCGGTGACGACGAAGGACTCTATTTCATGACCATGGCGGTGAAACCTTTCTACCGGCAGTTGGTCGATTCCAAGAAATTATCCGTTTGTGGCATCTACCCTTCGGGCCGTAAAACCGGGAAGGATCGGAACGGGATGCCTCTCTTCGAACCCGGCTTCACCCTTCGCATCACCGGCGATGTCCGGGAGCTGGCTTTCGAAACAGTGCAGGCGAAGGCGGACGCCGGCAATGCGGGGATGCAGTTCGCCCTCTATGATATGGCCAGGTATCCGGCCATCCGGATTTTTTGCCTCCACTGCGGAAAGGGAGAGATCTACGACTACGATTTTGAAAAGGACCACCGTCACCACAAGCTGCTGCGCACCCGGTTCGCTTTCGGTGGCGAGCGTTTCAACAGATCCGGGGTCCGCATCAGTGATGCGTGCACCAGTTGCGGCCGCTGTGTAGAGACGTGCACCTTCGACGCCATTGCGCCGGGGGAACCTTACCAAGTCATCAGCGAAAGATGTGACGAATGCGGCAATTGTATTCTGTCTTGTCCGGAGAATGCCATCTGTGAATCGAAGACGATATAGATGACCGTGCGAAATTGCCGGGTGTGCACGGGGGAGAATTATCGGGCGGACAGATCGATAACCATTACGACTCCAGCTGGAGGGATGACGCCGGTTTCAGGCGCACGCCTGTCAGTCGTTGTCGAAAGGCGCCCATGATCAACCGGGCGAGTTGGTCGGCGGCATCTTGGTGGCGGAGTCCACCCCGTCGGATATTGGAAATGCAATTGCGCTCAGCGTCGGTGCGTCCCCGGCGGGGCGCATAGGTGATGTAAATTCCCATGCTGTCGGCCGCGCTGAGACCCGGTCGCTCGCCGATGAGGATTATGCTGAGGCGGGCTTCGAGAAGCTCTCCGATCTCGTCGGCGATGGCCACTCGGGCCTGAGAGGCGATGACAATGGGTGCGCACCGCCATTCGTGTTCCGCTGCCATCGGTAGGAATTCCTCCAAAAAGGCGACGGCGTTGGTGTGAATGGCGCGGGTCGACAGCCCGTCTGCCACAACCACAGCGAGGTCGACGCCGCCTTGCGCCTGCAGACGGGCCTCTTGGAGCCGCTTTTTGGATGCCGGGTCCACTTTTCGCCCGAGGTCGGGGCGTTGCAGGTAGGTGGCGCGATCTCTGGCGGCGCTGTGCACCGCCACTGTCGCTAGGTGCCGGGCACCCAGTTCGTCCGTTACCAGCGCCACATCAAAGGGCAGGTGCACGGCGTCGCGGGCATGCGCATGGTCCCGATCGAAGGTCAGGATATCCCGGGTGGTCAGACTGGAGCCGGCTCTGTCCAAGCCGATCCGCGCCGGTGTGAAGGTCCGCAGCCGCTCCAACCCCATCGTTTTCTTCGCCGGCGGTTTCGTCAAACCATCTCCTTCAGGTACCCCAGCAGGGGCGTGGCGTTGTCGGGGGGCAGAAGACGATGGGCCCCATCCATCAAGCCTATCTTCTCCAGCCAAGTCTCGAACTCTGGGGCGCAGCGCAAGCCCATCAATTGGCGCAGGTAGTTGGCGTCATTGAAAGAAGTACTCTGATAGTTCAGCATGACGTCGTCAGCGCCGGGGACGCCCATGATGAAGTTGACGCCTGCGGCACCGAGCAGGGTCAGCAGGTTGTCCATATCGTTTTGGTCGGCCTCGGCGTGGTTGGTGTAGCAGATATCGCAGCCCATGGGCAGACCCAGCAGTTTGCCGCAGAAGTGGTCCTCGAGACCGGCGCGGATGATCTGTTTGCCGTCGTAGAGATACTCGGGGCCGATGAAGCCCACCACCGTGTTCACCAGCAGTGGGTCATATTGCCGCGCAACGGCATAGGCGCGCGCCTCCAGCGTCTGCTGATCGACATCGTGATGGGCCTCGGCCGACAGGGCGCTGCCCTGACCCGTTTCGAAATACATCACATTGCTGCCCACACGGCCTCTCTCGAGCGACAAGGCCCCTTGGTGGGCGTCCCGCAGCAGATCCAGGGTGACACCGAAGCTCTTGTTGGCCGCCTCCGTCCCGGCGATGGACTGGAACACCAGATCAACCGGCCCATCGTTGTCGATCATCGCCAAGGTGTTGGTGATGTGGGTCAGTACGCAGGTTTGCACCGGCATCTCGTGGCGTTGACGCAAGTCGTCGAGCAATTGCAGCAATTGGGTGGCGGCCTGGATATCGTCGGCGACGGGATTGATGCCAATGACGGCATCCCCAATGCCATGGAGCAAACCATCCAGGATGGTGGCAGCGATGCCCTTGGGATCGTCCGTGGGATGGTTGGGCTGCAGGCGGGTGGACAGGTGACCTTGCAGGCCGACAGTCGTTCGAAAGCGGGTAATGGTCTCGATCTTACTGGCAACAAGGACCAGATCCTGGTTGCGCATCAATTTGGAAACGGCGGCGGCCATTTCGGGCGTGATGCCCGATGCCACCGATCGCAGCCGCTCCGCATCGGTTCCATAGGCCAGTAGCCAGTCGCGAAACTCGCCTACCGTCATGCTGGAAATGGGCGCAAAGGCATCTGTGTCGTGGGTATCGATGATGAGCCGCGTCACCGCGTCTGTCTCATAGGGAACCAGCGCTTCGTTCAAGAAATTCGCCAGGGGGAGGTCGGCCAGTACGAATTTGGCGGCGGAACGTTCGGCCTCGCTGGTCGCCGACACGCCTGCCAGACCATCCCCCGATTTCAGGGGGCTCGCCTTGGCCATGACCGTCTTGAGATCGCGGAAGTGATAGGTGTGGCCGCCCAGCGTGTATCTATATTGCGGCATGGGGTGTCGCCTTTTTAGGAGTTGGTGTTAGCGCTCAGCCCGTTTTAAGGATGATCTGCTTCCAGACCGCCGTTTCATCAAAGAGCACATATTCGCGCCGCAGCCCCCAGGGACCGAATTCGGCGTGGGCGGCCCCCATGATGTGGACCGGCGCCCCCGTGGGTGCGCCAAAAACGCCCCAGCCGTCATGTTTGCCGTCGAGGCTCCAGCGGATGGCGGCGCGCGGCGGCATCAGCGCATCGTCCCGACCGATACAATGTTCGATCTTGAACTGTGCCGAGGGCATACTGGCCCGGATCCCCATCCAAAAGCGGTCGGCGGCCGCGTGGGAATGGCCGGTTTGGCCGCCGGGGTATTCCAGTTGGCAGGCCCGGTCGTACTTGCGGGGAATGACGGCCAGGTTGGCGTTCATGATTTGGGTGAGGATGTCGGCATAAACCTTTCCCCACTCATTGTCGTTGCCGGTGCCCCGGTAGGGTCCCGCCTGGTCGATGCCCGGGGTGAAGGGCTGCACGCATTTTTCAGGCCCCCCCTCCCGCTCGATCAGGTCCCGGGCGTACGCTTTGGGATCCCAGCCCATCTGGCGCACGATGGCCCCCTGATCTCGGATGAGCCACTCGTCGTTGATCTGGTTGTTGATGGCGTGACAATCGGCGATGATCCGATAGGTCAATTGTTTGCCCGTGGCGTTGCCGTAGACCCCGTCCCCCAAGTGGGTGGCGGTGGAGAGCAGGCGATGGGAGGAGAGCATACCGGTCTCTGGCGTACCGCACCAAATCACGTCTTCTCCCAAAAGGGTACGATCGGGAAACTCTGCCAGGGTGGCCATGGTGGCCCCGATGACGTCCGCGTTGCCCACCACCACCGACGCCGGTGAGCGCACAATGATCTCGGGTGCGTAATAGTGGTGGAGGGTGTCGATACCGCGATCTTCCCAGATCTCCTTGGTGATGCCGATGATATAATCAGGAAAATCCTTCCAGCGGGGGTGGAATCCCTTCATGGGGCCGACAGCTTCACTCATGGGGTATTTCTCCTTGCAAGATGCGCGACGGGTGCTTTTTCCATCGGTTTATATGTCTCTTCACAGCGATGCCTATTCTACCCTGGGGCCATCGAAAAATAAAGTGAACCCGTTCCCTTTGAGAAAAAATGGGACGGCAACGAATTGCTTCGGGGGGCGGCGGCGTTGACAGGTATTGAGACGATATGGATGCGGATCTTACAATCCCAGATCCTCGTTGATGAGCACTACCTTGATGCGCTCTTTGGGGAATGATCGCTCCACGATGGACCACATTCGACATATCCTTTCCGCACTGCTGCAGTCCATGCATTGGGCCGTTTTGGCGCAGGGCGTCTTCTTGTTTAACCGCACTGCGTTGGCGGGCGCTGCAAAATGCTTGACGCGCTGCATAGCGGCATCGAGATCGGTGACGACCTTGTTGCGCCCCACCAGGATGATCACGGTTTTGGGGCCGAAGGTGATGCCGCCTACCCGGTTGCCCACCATATCCAGATTCACCAGGGCGCCGGTCTCCGTAATGGCATTGGTGCCGGTGATGAACAGGTCGGCCAGCAGGGCCGGCCGGGCCAGCGCCAACCATTGGTCCATGGTTCGCTCCTGGCCGTCGAAGAGGTCGATGAAGGTCAACTGGGGATCGTTCCGCAGGGCGTCAAATATCCCCGCGCGGATGCAGGTCTGGGAATCGCCGTAGGTGATGCTGCTGGCGCCGATCTTGGGGACGATATCTTCTAAGACGACCCGTTTCGCTTCGGCCAGATCATCCGCCAGGTGGGCCTCGAAGGCGTTTGCGATGAGGGTCTCTTTTAGCCGCTCGAGGCGTTTTTGCCAGTAGGTTTTCAGGGTACCCTGCACTGGGTGTGTCTCCTTATTCTCCGGTTCCGGTCCTTCCGGACGGCGTCTACCCTTTCACTGCGCCGGCGGTGAGGCCGCCGACGATCTGGCGCTGGAAGACCATGACCAGCAGGAAGAGGGGGGCGGTGATGGAGACGGCGGCGGCCACCGCTTCCACCTGGTCGGTCATGGTGGTTTCGGCGTTAAAGTAACTGGTGATGGCGGGCACCATGGTCATGTTTTGCGCGTCCAGCAGCAGCGAGGTGGTCAGGTAGTCGTTGTATCCCACCAGAAAGCTGAAGAGGCCGGCGGTGATCACGCCTGGCCACATGACGGGCATGATGACCCGGCGGAAGGCCTGAAAATGGGTGCAGCCGTCCACCCGGGCAGCTTCGTCGAGCTCCCGGGGGATGTTCTGGAAGAAGGAGCGCAGCATCCACAGGGTGAAGGGCTGGTTGATGGAGACCAGGACGAAGATCACGGCCCAGGGCTTGCCATAGAGGGTAGGGGCTGCGTCACCGAAAATGGGACGCAAGATCTCGGCGGATTTGATGAAGACCGGCAGGTAGCCGGTGACCAGAACGGAGTGGGGCAGGGCGCGGAAAATCAGGGCGACGACAAGGAGCCAGAAGGCGAGGGTGGATCCCGAACGCGCCAGTCCATAGCCGGCCAGGGTTCCCACCGTCAGCGAAATCGTCACCACACCGGTGGTGACCAAGAGGGAGTTGAGGAAGTTGCGGTAGAAGGCGTTTTCTACCCAAACCGCCCGGTAATGCTCCAGGGTCAGGCCGATGAGGGGCTTTCCCAAGGGACCCAGCCAGGGGTTGATGACCCGGCTCAGGGCCGGCAGGATGCCGTAGAATACCACGACGACAGCCAGCCCGAACACCAGGACGCCAATGATCCAGCCCAGCCAGCGATAGCGGGGCGGGCTATACCAGACGACCGCGCTGGGCAGTCGCTGGGTGGCCAGTCGGAAAGCGGCCCACAGCGCCCCCAGACCCAGCAGGAGATCACAGATGGAGAGGCCCTTGCCGGCGGCGCGGGTTTCGGGGCCGAAGAGCACGCTGAAGGGGTTGGAGGCGAAGGCGTCCACCGGGACCTTGAAGCTCATCACCGCGATCCAGCAAAGGGGGAAGGCCGCCAGCAGACACCAAAACGCCAGAAAGCCGTTGGAGGCCAGCCGCAGCGCCGGGGATGGTCGAAGTGCTTTGGGGGTACTCATAGCTGGCCTCCCTTGTGCTGTGCCCATGTGCGCCGCATGGGGGCGATGAGCAGGATGACGATGCCGATCATGGTGAGCATCGAACTGGCCGCGGCCCGGCTGATGGCCCGGTTGCCGCTGTCATCGGGGGTCAGGAAATCATAGGTCAGCCACTGCAGGGAGATGACGTGTCCTTGACTGGTGAAACCGACGATTTCGTCGAAGACCCGGTAGCTGTCCATGAGGTGGATCAGGGAGATGAAGACGATGAGGGGCATGAGGTGGGGAACCACCACGTAACGGAGCCGTTCCCAGCGACTGGCCCCGTCGATGATGGCGCTCTCCAGGGTGTCCATGTTGACCGTCTGCAGACCGGCGTAGAAGACCACGAAGACAAAGGGGACCACATGCCAGATGCGGTAGAAGAGCATGAGGACCTCGATGGTCCATCCCTGGGCGAACATGGCGATGTCCCGTTCAAGCCACCATTCGAGAAAGGCCGTCATGATGCCGTCGCCCACGAAGAGCCAACGGATCGACAAAGCGCCGATGACGGGGGTGATGATAAAGGGCAGCAACGAAACGAAGATCACGGGGCCACGGATCGCCTTGACGGCGGCATTGACCGCCAGGGCCACGGCCAGCCCGAAGGCGATCACCAGGGGCCAGGTGATCAGGGTGAAGGTGAGGGTGAAGCGCAGCGCTTTGTAGAAGTCGATCTTGAGGATCTCCCCCCAGGCACCACCTTCAAGCAACGCGGCTACCTTTTCGGACGCCATTACGTTGCGGTAGCTCTGGAGACCGACGAACCGGGTTTCGGTCTTCACCTGGCCCTTCTCGTCCAGGACCGGGCGGGTCACTTTCTCCACGGTAACCGTCGAGGTGAGAAATCCCGGCGTGACCGTCTCCACCGCCACCGTCTCCATAATCGGCTGGGTGATGTGAAAACTCTGCCAGATGACGTTGACCAGCGGCGCGGCAATGAAGAGACACATCAGGAAGAGGGAGGGGCCGACAAAGGCCGCGAAGGTTTTCAACTTCATGGGCTGCGCCTCCGGAGCTGCAGGCGGTACTGCCAGTTGTGCCGGGGGCCTGGTGACACCGGCCCCCGGTGGTTTTCCGCTTTACTTCACTATTCCCGACTCCTTGGCCGCCGTCAGATAGCTGGCTTCGATGTTGGCCAGGGTCTCCTTGGCCGGCTGTCTGCCGGTGAGAAAGTCGGCGATGTTGTTGGCGATGGCGGTCTGCATGAGGCCCATCTTGGTGCTGGCCGGGTAGGGTCTGGCGCCTGCGGCCGCTGTTTCTGCCGCCCCCTTGGCCGCTGGTCCTGGCTCGTAGCCCTCGATCAGCCAGACCGCCAGGTCGCGGTTGGCCTGGACCATCTCTTTGTCGAGCCCTTCCATGGCGACCCGGAAAGCCGCTTCCGCCTCGGCCTCGCTGATGTTCTTGGCGATGACGATGCCGTCCCACCAGAGGGTCGACGCCGGTATGCCGCCTTTCTCGGGCGCCGGGGCCGCCGCCATCTTCACCTTGCCCACCACCTGGCTCTCTTTGGGATCATCCATGGCCCCGGCCCGGCTGGCCCAGAAGTTGGCCATGGCGATCTTGCCCTGCTGGAACTGCTGTTGGACGTAGGTCGAATCGGCGACCAGGTATTCCGGATCCATGTACGCGGTGAGCTTCCGCATCATCTCGAGGGCCGCGACCCCCTTTGCGTTGTTGACCGCGGGCAGGTTCCCCTCCTTGAAAAACCCGCCGCCGTAGCCCAGGTACATGTTGACAAACTCCAGCCAGGTGGTCTTCCAGGAACCCCCCAAAGGGTAGTCAACCACACCGGCCTTTTTGATCTTTTCGGCGGCGGTGAGAACTTCCGTGTAGGTGGTGGGGACGGCGATGCCAAGCTCATTGAGAATGTCCTCGCGATACATGAGGTGCTGGGCGTTGACCATCATGGCGATGGCCAGGGTGCGGCCCTCGAACTTCATGAGCTGGTTGGGCTTGAGCTGCTGGCCGTATTTGGCGATCAGGTCATCCAGCGGCCGGACCAGGCCTTTGTTCACCAGGGGAACAATGGAAGAGGTCATCACCCCTCCGATGTGATAGAGGGAGGGATTGGTGGCAAAGCCGGCCGCCTGTTTGACGTGCACCTCCTGGCTGAGTTCCGATTCGACGTTGCCGCATTCGGCCATGGCGCCGGTAACCGCCTTCCAAGCCTGAAAGGCCGCCGTGGAGGTTTTCAGTGAGACCGTGTTTTCATAAGTACACCCGGCCTGGGCAACGGCCGCCATGAAACAGATGGCTGCAGCAAGCAGAAAATAGGTTGCTCTCATACTCTCCCCCCTTTGAATACACTCGTGTTGATTTTAGTGGGTCAACCGCTCGCCAGTGTCGGCGTGGAACAGGTGACATCGATCCGCCGGGATGGAGATGGAGACCTGTTTACCGATCTCGACCCGGTACTCTTTGTTGGCTTTCACCGAGATCAGGGCGCCGCCGGCGCGCACCGTGACCATGGTGGCATCTCCCAGCAGTTCGATGGAGAAGACCGGTGCGTTGATCTGGGCCACCGATTCACTGTCGCTAACGGTGGCGTCTTCGGCCCGGAATCCGAGCGTCACCGGCCCTTCGGGGCCGTTCAAGCCCTGGATGGCGACCTTTTCTCCAGAGAAGCTGCCGCCATCTAGCGCACCCTGCATGAGGTTCATGGGCGGCGAGCCGATGAAGCCGGCCACGAAGGTGTTGGCCGGGTGATCGTAGATCTCGGTGGGGGTGCCCACCTGCTGGATCACGGCCCGATTCATCACCACCACCCGGTCGGCCAGGGTCATGGCCTCGATCTGGTCATGGGTCACATAGATGGTGGTTACCTTGAGGGCGTGCTGGAGGTTTTTGATCTGGGCGCGGGTGGAGACGCGCAGTTTGGCATCGAGGTTGGAAAGGGGCTCGTCCATCAGGAAGACGGTGGGCTCCCGGACAATGGCGCGGGCCAGGGCCACGCGCTGACGCTGTCCACCGGAGAGTTCGGCCGGCTTGCGGTGCATGAACTCCCGCAGCTCGACCATGTCGGCCGCGCGCATGACGCGTTCCTTGTGCTCCTTTTTGTCGACCTTGCGGACCTTCAGAGGGAAGCGGATGTTTTCGTAAACGTTCATGTTGGGATAGAGGCCGTAGCTCTGGAACACCATGGCCACGTCCCGGTCTTTGGGCTCCAGATCGTTGACCACCCGATCGTCGATGCGGATCTGACCTTCGCTGACATCTTCCAGACCGGCGATCATCCGCATGGTGGTGGTCTTACCGCAACCGGAGGGGCCGAGCAGTACCAAAAATTCCTGGTCGGCGATGGTCAGGTCGAAGTTTTCTACACCGACGAAATCCCCCCACCGTTTGGACACCTGCTGCAATTGAATCTCGGCCATCTCCGGATCTCCCTGGTTTTTTACCGGTGTTTCACCTCTGAGCGACCTTCTTTTGGAGCGCGTCCATCAGATCGATGCCGAACTGCTGCCAGGCATCGATGAGGTCGATGAGGACCCAGTTCTCGAAGAGCCGGTCGTCCCGCCGGACGTAGAAGTCCATGATGTTCATGCCGATGGGTCGACCAGTGGGTGCTGCACCGTGGAAGGGCGCCCCCGTGAAGGTGCCCCGCAGGCTGGGCCAGCCGGTAAAGGCGGCCGTGACACCGTCGGCGAAGCGGGCCCGGTGGAAGCCGCCCCGGCGGTTGGGGAAGCTGGCCACCGAGGGGCCCTGGGCATAGTCTCTGAACTCCTGAAAGCCATAGCAGGAACCGATCCCCCAGGGACCGTGCCACACCATATCCGGATGCCAGAAGGCGTCCATCCCCATGCTGGTCCAATCGTCTCCGTCGAGGCGGTTGCAGCCGCCGATCATCCCCTCCACCAGATCGAGGGTCTTGGCAGTCTCCACAGGATCCTGGGGGGAGATGCAAACTCCGTCGACCTGCTGTGGGCCCGGCGGTACCTCGGCGCGGCCTTCGAAGGGGGGCAGGAGGGGATAGCCCGCTTGGGCAGCCAGGCCCAGAATGTCGAAGAGGCAGCGGATCTCGCTGATACGGCCCTCTTCGATGCAGTAAAACTCACCGAAGCGCAGCCGGACCGGATGGATTGGGGCGGGAATGCCCAGCCACGCGTGTGCCATTTGGCCGACAAAATCGCCGGTGGTGGCCACCCAGGTACGGCCTTCGAAGCTGCCGCCCAGAAAGAGGTAGGGTTGCCGTCGCACCTGGGGAAAGGATTCGGCTAGCGGGGCGTAGACCTCGTCGAAAATGGCCTCGGGTCCGTCAAGGGTGCCGATGGGGGCTGGACCATAAAAAACGATGGCGTCACTGAAGGCGGTTCGTTGGGGTAGGACGAAGGACTTGGGGCCGTCCGTCAGCGTCAGCCGCTGCCAGAGTTTCCAGATCAAATCCTTGGCGGATTGGGTGTCCATGCGCGTCTTCATCTGTTGTGCGGTGAGCGGCAAGCGTCCCCACCAGTGGCTCATTCCGGAGCGTGAGCCTTGTTAGGGTGGTCGTTTGTAGACCAGCATAGGTAATATTAAACTACATGTCAAATTAATATTTAATATGTTTAATATTTTTTTATGATTCAAGTAAATATATATTGATTAAAGTATTTAAAACATTGTAATGATAACACTATTGTGTTATTGTGCGAGAAATTTATGATGATTGCTATGGCAGCGCGATTAAAGCTGCATCTGAAAGTGTGAACCAGCATGCACCCACGCCAAACAGCGAGCGCCGCCTACGTCAGACAACTGGTCGAAACAGGCCCCCTGCCGCGCAACCAGATCGCCACCCTCTCCGGCCTGACCAACACCTATATCCGCGATCTGGAGCGCGGGGCCATCGCCAACGTGGAGCGGGGAAAGATCATCGCGCTGGGGCTGGCCTTCAACCGGACCCTCCTCCAGATCGATGAGATGCTGAAGCTCTTCGACCGGGCCCCGCTCACCAGCGAGGATATCCCGCGGTTTCTGGCCATCGCCGGACGCTGCAAGTCCAGCTCGGTACTTCTGCCGGTGCGCAACACCTTCTCCTTCGATTTACACACCATTGCCGCCCTCATGACCCCGGGGCAGCATTCCGTGGCCACCTATAAACCCATGGCGGCGTTGCAGCCCGCTGGCTATTGGTTGCACCAGCACCGCCAACGCCTGGACGAGCATCCCCTCTACAGCGATTTGGTGGCGGCGCTGAGTCGCGAGATGCGCGCGCAATTGGACCAGCATTTGGGCACCTGGCCGGTAACCCAATTCGTCAGCCAAGCCGCTCTGGCGGCTTACGTGTCAGCGGACCAGGATCCGGTGGAGCGAAGATGGCACCTTGCGCACCTGCGCCGGATGATCGGATATCTAGAACGCTACGAGACGCTGAACTTCTATCTAACCGAGGAGAGTTCCCGCTTTCTCTTCACCTTGAAAACCACGCCCAGCGACCATAAGGGGGGTGACCGCCTGGTGATCTACTATCTGCCGCCGTCTGGTCCGAAACGTCCCAATGTCGGTCTCTTGGCGGGGTTTACCACCGGCAACCCCGTGGTCATCGCCACCTTCAAGGAGGAGTTGGAAGTATTGAAGACCTTGGTGATCGATACCTATCGCGATAAAGCGGATCTGATCCGCTATCTGGAAGCGCTGATGGACGCATAATCGGCCGTGATCACTCTCAAGCCATTGACCCTATGCCGGTATTCCGTCTGAGCCCGAAAATCTGGCGCGCGTCATCGCTTCCAGCACCGTCCAGCGTACTCTCAATCTCACCAGCAGGCAGGTAATCCACCCGTCTGATCTCTCAGACGGACATCGTATGGGGAGGAGGATGATGGAGACCTACGAACAACTCGGGCAGTTCTATCTGGGAAAGTTGGTAGATCCTGAGACCGGTCAGCGCCGGCAGGAGCCGGTGCTCTACGACGCCAAGGATCTGACCACCCACGGGGTCCTCATCGGAATGACAGGCAGCGGCAAGACCGGTCTGGGCGTGGCCCTCCTGGAGGAGGCCCTCATCGATCAGATACCGGTGATCGCCATCGATCCCAAAGGTGATCTGCCCAACCTCTTGCTTCAGTTTCCCAACCTGGAGCCGGCAGATTTTCGGCCTTGGATCGATCCCCGCCAGGCGACGGCCAAGGGGCGCACGGTGGAGCAGTACGCCGCCGACGAGGCCCGCCGCTGGCAGGCCGGCCTGGCCGAATGGGACCAGAGCGGCGACCGCATCGCCCGTCTCCAGGCCGCCGCCGAGATCTGTGTGTACACTCCCGGATCGCAGGCCGGGCGACCGGTGAGCGTCCTGCGCTCCTTTGCCCCGCCGGCCGCGGGCCAGGACGCGGACAGCTTCATCGAAGCGGTTCAGGCGACCGTTTCGGGGCTGCTGGGGCTCCTGGGCATAGATGCGGACCCCATCACCAGCCGGGAGCACGTGCTGCTGGCCAATATCTTCGAGGCAACTTGGCAGGCGGGGCAAGCCCTCGACCTGGCGGGCCTCATCCAGCAGATTCAGGCCCCGCCTTTCGAGCGCATCGGAGTGATGGACCTGGAGGCGATCTACCCGGCCAAGGAGCGCTTCGCCCTGGCCATGCGGCTCAACAACCTCCTGGCCGCCCCGGGCTTTGAAGCCTGGATAGCGGGCGATCCACTCTCCGTCGACCAGTTGCTCACCACTGCCCAGGGCCGGCCCCGGGCGTCGATCTTCAGCATCGCCCACCTCGAAGAGGCCGAACGAATGTTTTTCGTCACCCGCCTGCTCAACGAAATGGTCACCTGGATGCGGTCCCAAGCGGGCACCGGCAGCCTGAGGGCCCTGCTCTACATGGATGAGATCTTTGGCTTCTTTCCGCCGGTCCAGAACCCGCCCGCCAAGGCACCCCTCATGACCCTCCTCAAACAGGCGCGCGCTTACGGCCTGGGGGTGGTCCTGGCCACCCAGAATCCGGTGGACCTGGACTACAAAGGCCTCTCCAACACCGGCACCTGGTTCATCGGTCGGCTGCAAACCGAACAGGACCAAGCCCGGGTGATGGACGGACTTATGGGGGCCGGCGCCGGCATCGATCCCACCCAACTGGGCCACACCCTTGCCGGGCTAGCGCCGCGCACCTTCCTGGTCCACAACATTCACGAAGCGGGACTGCGGCTCATGCAGACCCGATGGGTGCTCTCCTACCTCAGCGGTCCCATGACGCGCGAGCAGCTCAAACAATTGTCGGATCTGGATCGGCCCGCCACCGTCGTCGCGCAGCCAGCCACAGGTGCGTCGCCGTCGGTGCCGACCGCCGCGCCAATGACGGTGACCGCGGCCACCTCTCCCCCGGTTCCCCCCACCGCGGCGCTGACCGTGCCGCCCACGGTTCCCGATGGGGTGGCCATAGGCTTCGTGCCGGCCTCCGGCGCCGGGCAGGGACTCAGCTACCGGCCGGCCGTGATGGGGGCGGTGACCCTGGCCTACATCAGTGCCCGTCACAAGCTGCGGGAGCACCGGGAGGTGGTGTTGTGCACCCCCCTCAACGACGGCCCAGTCCCGGTGGAGTGGGCGTCGTCTCAGGTCATGCAGCTTCATCCGACAGAACTGGCATCGCATCCGCTGAGCGGCGCCAGTTTCACACCATTGCCCAAGGCCGCCAGGCGGGGCGCCAACTTTACCAAATGGCGTAAAGGTCTGCTGCGCTGGGCCAAGAGAGAGAAACCGCTCGTACTGTTGCGGGCACCGCGCCTCAAGGTGATCAGCCGCCCCGACGAGGACGAGGCCCGCTTCCGGGCCCGGCTGGCGCAGTCCATGCGCGAACAGCGCGACCTCAAGGCGGAAAAGCTGCGCCGCAAGTACGAAACCCAGTACGCCCGCCTCGAGAAGCGGCTTTTGCGGGCCGAGCAGGCCATCGCCCGGGAGCAGGAGCAGGCCAAAGCCCGCAAGGTGCAGACGGCCATCAGTTTCGGTTCGGCGATTTTGGGCGCCTTCCTGGGGCGCAAAGCGGTGAGTGCGCGCTCTACCTATCGCATGGGCACCGCCCTGAAATCCGCCGGCCGGATGCGCAAAGAGACCATGGATGTGGCCCGTGCAGAGGAACTCGCCGCGGCTGCCCGCCAGGATCTGGCCGTGCTGGAGGAGCGCTTCCAGGAGGATTTGGACAACCTGGATCTGACCCACGACGCCAGTACCGAGCCGATCGAGTCCATCGCCATCGCCCCCAAGGCGGGAGATACCCACCTCAACGCCTTTCTACTCGTCTGGCTGCCCTATCGACGGGATAGCCTTGGAGGATGGGCATCGGACTGGCGGTGAACTGACGGTGAGGTGCTGCCGCCGTCCGTTTTACCGGGATCGATTTGCGTCGCAGGGGATGGATGCGCCTGTCATCCGGTAGCAATGTGCGCATTGGTGATCACAGGGGCGACGGGGCTGGGCATGGCAGGGCGCCTTTCGACGGACGATGGGGCACCCCTGCGCGGCCCGCGATGCGGGTGGATAGGACGGGGCCGGTAGCTAGCCGCGTACCGTGGTTTCAGCGGACCTCGATGCGCCGGACATATTTCGCCCAGGTATAGCCGTAGTGTCCCTCGGCCACCACGCGCAGCGGGTAGCCGTGCTTCTCCGGAAGCGGCTGACCGTTCACGCCGGTAGCGAGAAAGACCAGATCGGCGGTGACCTCTTCGATGGCAAAACGCTCCTCTGACACCTGGGTGGCGCTTTCAGCGTGAATCACCACCCACTTTGCTGTCTTTGCAGGAACTGATCTCTTCAGCAGGTCCCCCAGCGAGACACCGTGCCAGCGGCCATGGTTGACGAATACACCGGGGCAGATCAGCAGGACGTTGCGGATAATCTCCGGTCGCTTGAGGAGCCCCGCATAGGAGAGCGACTGGGGGCGCTCCACCGCACCGTCGATGGTGAGACGCCAGTTTTGCGGATCGAACTTGGTCTTCTCATCCCCCATGGTGCCAAACGCCTCCAGGGGCATCACGGGCAGCTGGCGGGTATCCAGATATTTGGGATTGGCATTGCGAAGCGTCTGGGGATCGGTGGTGGCTGAGACGATGCGCTTCTTGACGGCCGCCCAGAGCGTGCTGGGATGCAGCAGCCGGATCCCGGAGAGCGGTAGTATTCCACTCGCCATTTGCAGCAGACGCTGGAGAAGCTGGCGGCGATTCAACATGTGTGGTTCACCGCAGTGGCAATCGGAGACCGGATCAAAATGTCTGCACCTCCATGGGGGCGAAGGGCGTTTTGGCATCCCAGCAAAGGGCCTGACCCTCGCTGAGGCGCCAGACGGTGAACACCTCCAAACCCTGCTCTTCGGCCACGGGTTTGAGGAAATTAAACGCTTCCACAATCTCCGCTTTGAGGGCGTCGTCGGAAACCATCGCCACTTGCCCGGAGATCCGCAGGGTGCGGACACCCTCCGGATCGTAGTAGCACAGCTCGACCTTGGGATTGGCCAGAAGCTGGCGGTTGAAGGCTTTCTCGCGGCCCGTCATGAAGAGGATGCCGTCGGCATCGGCGCGGTAGGTCATGATGATGCGCGCCCGCGGCTGATCCCCCTGGCAGGTGGCGACAGAGCAGGCCGGGTGCCGTCGTATGAAGTCGATCATTTCACGCTTGGTCATGGGGCTCCTCTCCTCATGGTCATGCGGCGCTGCCAACAACCGCTGTTCACATTTATGGCGATGCCATAGATTCTTAGGCCGCTCCGGTCCTCGCGGGGGAGATCGGTTGCGCACTGGAACAACCGACGCAGCGTCCGCCCATCATTCCGCCGTCACCGTCAGCTCAATCTCAGGCCCCAACTGACCGCGGATGAAATCCAGACGCTGTCGCTTTTCGGAAAAGTCTGCCGGCACATACTCATTGGAGGGCATGCCGGCCGGCGGCTCCCTGAGCAGTCCCAGGCGCTGATAGGCCTCCGCCACCAGTTCACTGCAGAACACGCTGGTGAGGTCCTCCGTGTTACCGCCGAAGGGGCCGTCGTAGGCCGCCTTGGCCAACTCCAGTTTATCCTGCTCGTACGGCTTGTCTCTCATTTCGGCACGCAACCGCATCAGCTCCTGGACATGGTCCGGAACGATGTTGACGCCCTCCAGTTGTCGGACGGCGATATCGCCGTCATACTGCTGGACGCGCGCCCGCAGCGGCACCAATTGTACGCCTTTACAATAGCGGCCGGTATCCAGGTCCTCGATTCTGTTCAAGGTGGTGGACTCCCAGAGGCAGACGAAGTCGTACTCCGGCAAAATAAGGACCATGCCCACGTGGGACCAGCGGTTTAGGGTGAGCCATTTGATCCCCGCACTGATGCCCCCTTTGCCGGAGAATAGGACGATGTCTCCGGTCTTCAGTTGATCGCGGTACGCTGCGTATCGTTTTTTTGCCATCATCGACCCCCTTCCTACGAACGATTGTCAAACGCCTCGCCAGCTGTGGAGATGGTTGGCAAAGACCCCATTCCCGGCATCGGCGGCGATTTCGTGACCACAAGGCGCGCAGATCAGCGCCAGTCGGCGGCGAGCATTGGGTGCTGCTCTCACAGGGGCGGGAACTGCAGTTGTAGAAGTAGGCCTCGCGGTCCGTCGATCGACGCGCAGCCGGATACCTGGGCCTTAGTCTGTCATAGCCGGTTCCTGCTGACAAGGGGGGCGCGATCGTGCGCCATCAGGAGGGCGCCAAAAGTTTGGTCAAGGCCAGCGATCCACCGGCGGCTTCGGCATAAGTGGCTTGCCGAAATCCGGCTGCAGCATACAATTTGCGGGCGCGCTGATTGTTCTCCTGGACCTCCAGGGTGACCTTGCAGCAGCCGCTGCCGCGCGCTTCAGCCTCAACGGCCGCCAACAGCCGCTTACCGATGCCGTGACCGCGCTGCCCCGGCAGGACGACCAGGTCGTGGATGTTGATCAGCGGCTTGGCGGCGAAGGTGGAGAACCCACGAAAACAGACCGCCAATCCCACCGGCTGTTCGTCCAGGAATGCGAGAAAGATGAGGGTCGTGGGGTGGGCCAGCAGTCCAGGAATCAGGCGGTCGCGGACTGCCGGCGCCATGGGGCTGCCGTTGCCCATCACATCCCGCGAAAACGCCTCGAGAAGATATAGAACGGCTTGCTGGTGATCGGGCTGATTCAGGTCTGCGATGCGGATCTCGGCGTCTGACATGGGGGTCTCTAAAATGCTGAATCCTGCGGTATGAAACGGGTTGAATGCCGGTCCCTCTTTTAGCACACCCGCCACCCACCCGCCAGTCTCTGCGCCCCACTCGCCGCTTCTGGGCCCCGCCAGCCAAGCGGACCGCGCGGCAACGGCCCCTTACGGGACGCATGGCTGATGATACCGCCGACGGCTCGCGATCGAAGGCGATGGCAGAATGGACAGGGGTGCCGTGCCCCCGGGTGCCGGATGGGCGTTTCCAATGGAGGTTGCGGAAATTGGGACCGGCGCGGGCAATCTATCTTAATTTCAGCGCCGGAATGACCGATGATGAGGGTGTGCGCCCGCGTGGCGGGTGGATTCGATCGACCTTCATCGATCCCTTTGGATCGGATAGGACTTCTCGCAAAATGGGCTTTGTTGCACTAGAAGCGTTGGGTGAGGGCCGTGTTCTGGCAGCCGATGTCCATGACATCAATGGGCGCCTGCTGCTGAGCAAAGGACAGGTGATTGCTGCCAAGCACCTACGCGTCCTCAAGATTTGGGGCGTCACCGAGGTGGATGTGGCCGGCAGCAGCACGGACGATGCTGTCGGCCAAACCGCCGTGGATCCCGAAAAACTGTCCGCTGTGGCGGCGGCCGTCACCGAGATGTTCAAGCAGCTCGACATGGACCACAACACCATCGCCTACCTTCACGAATGTGCCGTTATCCAGCGATATACCAGCGGGCTCATCCCCCCCAATCGATGCGTCCCGAAAGAACCGACGCCAGTACCCGATGGATTCGATTTTCAAGAGATTCATCGGCAGATGACGAGGGACGGGATCAAGTTGCCCGAAGCACCGACCATTGTCCTGAAGCTCAATGAGATCATCGCCGACCCGCACACCACCGCCAACGATGTCGCACAGATCGTGGGCACGAGCCCCAGCCTGACGGCCCTCATTCTGCGCATCGTCAATTCAGCGGCCTTCGGCCTACCGACGCGGGTGGACCGCATCTCGCGGGCGGTTGCATTGTTGGGAACGCGTGAGATCAGCGCCTTGGCGATGGGGGTCAGCGTGATGAAGGCCTTCATGGAGATCCCCCGCGATTGCATCGATATGGAGGCCTTTTTGCGCCACAGCCTGGCCAGCGCCACCATTACGCGCTATCTGGCCGCGCTCTCCAACAGCAGCCAAACCGAGCAGCTCTTCATTGCCGGATTGCTGCATGACATCGGCAAACTGATCCTTTTGAAGTACTTTCCCGTAGAGATGAAGACGCTCTTTCAGGCCACCTGGGCCGACGAGGAGCAGTGTCCCTTCTACCTGGTCGAACGCAAGGCCATCGGCAGAACCCATGCCCAACTCGCCGGTATGCTGCTGAAGAAATGGAAATTCCCCGAAACGCTCCAGGACATGGTGGTCAACCATCACCGTCCCGCGCGTGCGGTCCATCCAAGAGAGACGGTCCTCGTCCAGATGGCCGACCTCATCGTGAACGCTGTGGGGTTTGGCACCAGTGGCGAACGGGTTGTCCCAAGTTTTGATACCTCGATCTGGGATCAGGTGGGCATCGCTGGAAGCAGTATCAAGATGGCGATCCGGCAGGGCGAGCAGCAGTTGCGGGCCATGGAAAGCCTCTTCTCGGCGAAGGGATTGGGGGCATGAATCCTGAACCCATGATGGATGACCTGGCGTCGCCGCCGCCGCCGTCGGCCCACACAAGGGCCTACTTGTACGAGGCGGTCGAGGCAGTGCTTCTGCTCGGCGATTATCAGAAGCGATCTGCCCAGCCATACGCGGTACAGGATTTCTGTAAGATGGCCCTCGGTGGGATCGACAAGATCGCCGCCTTCGAGATCTCAGCCATCTTCACCATCGATGCAGACAGTTCGGACCTGAAACTGGCGGCGGTCACACCCGCCGATCGCCCCGATGAGATAGAGACGCAGTTGGAACACCTCATCGACCAGGGGACGGTGGCCTGGGCGATCCGCGAACGGCGGGGCATCACGGTTGTTTCCCAGAAGGGTGACACCCGCGTGTTTCTCCATGTCATCACCACGTATGCCCGCATCCGCGGGCTTTTCATCGGCGTGCTCCCCAAGCGGGAAGATGTTCCAGCGTCGGAATCCGCTCCCGTTGAGGGTCGCGGCGCTCAAGAGGCGCCGTCACCGACTCGGCGGGTTCACTTTCCAGACGGCGCCCTGGAACTGCTCTCCCTCTTTATGCGCAGCGTGGCCACCTCCCTGGAGAGTATCGAGTATATCGATCTGCTGGCCTATCAGAACCAGCAGCTGCAGCAGCAAGTCGAAGAGAAGATGCGCCTGCTTCTGCGCCACGAGCGCGAGCTGGCCAATACCCGCAAGCTCAACGCGGTTGCCTCCCTGGCGGGCGGGATCGCCCATGAGTACAACAATGCGCTGATGTCGTTGATGGGGTATGGGGAGTTGGCCAAGATGGCGTCGCGGGACAATCCCAAGGTATTCAGCTACCTGGAGAAGATCACACCGGTTGTGGAACGCATGTCGCAGCTGACCAATCAGCTGCTGGCGTACTCTCAGGGAGGCAAGTACCACAAGGAATCCGTCGATTTGCCGGAGTTGGTGCGTCGGGTGCTGGCGACCAACAAAGGCAACCTGGATCCCGATGTGATGCTTGAGACGGCGTTCGAGGGTCAAGGGCTGTGCATCGAAGGCGACCGTAACCAGCTCCAACGGGCCTTGACCGCTCTCCTTGCCAACGCCAGCGAAGCGCTGCAAGATGGCGGCGAGATTGCCATCGGCGTTCACCGCGTCGCCTTCGACCAGATTCCGGCGGATTGTGCTGCACGGCTGGCCCCGGGAGATTTCCTCCAGTTGGAGATCCGCGATACCGGATGTGGCATGGACCGGGAGACCCGCGAGCGTATGTTCGAGCCCTTTTTCTCGACGAAATTCGCCGGACGCGGGCTGAGCCTGGCCGCCGTCTACGGCATCGTCGAAAACCACAAGGGCGCCATTGCCGTGGAAAGCCGTCGCGGACACGGCACCCGTCTGGCGCTCTACCTACCGCTCTTCAGGGACACCACCACGGAGTCTCCCTAAGCATTCAGGCTGGCCCACTGCTTGAGCAGGCGGATGGTGAAGCGCGTGCCCCGACCCGGCTCGGATGTCACGGACATCTTGCCGCCATGGTCCTCGGTGATGATGAAGTAGGACACCGAGAGGCCCAGTCCCGTGCCTTTGCCCACCTCCTTGGTGGTGAAAAAGGGCTCGAAGATCCGTTTCCGCACCGCTTCCGGAATGCCCGGACCATTGTCCTCGATCTCGACCCGCACCCACGCGTCGTCATCCGCCACGCGCAGGGAAAATTGGGGACTCCCGCCAGCGGTGTCGATCGCCATGGCCTCGGCGCCGTTCTTTAGAACGTTGAGAAAGACCTGCTGAATCTTGCTCTCTTCGCAGGGGACCGGCGGCGCTTCGGCGTAGGCCCTTTTGATTGCGATGCGTTTGAAATCATATTGCTTCTTCATGTCGTAGTCGGTCTGTACCAATTCGATGGTCTGATCGAGGAGTTGGTCCAGCCGATGCCGGGCGATGTCCCGGTTGCCCTTGCGGGCGAAGCTGAGCATGTTGCGCACGATGGCGGCAGCCCGTTTGCCCGAGGCGCGGATCGCATCCACCATTTCAGGTATCCGGCGAGCGTGCAGATAGCCGCCGATCGCCGCCATCGTCGTGCCCGCCGCCGCCGCCGCCCGATCGTTGGCGGGCAGGTCGCCCACCAGTCGGTTTTCCAGCACGGCGGCGTTCTGGAGGATGCCGGCCAGGGGATTGTTGATCTCGTGGGCCATGCCGGCCGCCAGCCCTCCCACCGAGAGCATTTTTTCGCTTTGGATCATCATCTCCTCGAGGCGCACCCGCTCCGTGACGTCGTCCACCCGGATCACGGCGCCCTCCACCCCGTTGGCCACCAGGGGATAGATGGTGAGGTCCAGGAAGCGGGTCTCGCCATCTTGGTGTCGGGCGATCTTGGGGTCGTGAATCAGCAGGCGATCGCGGATTGCTTTTTGGATGCGGGCAATCTCCGGCTTCAAGAAGGGCAGGGCTGCATCCAATGGCTGGGCCGCGACCCGCTCAAAGGAGAGTCCGGTGAGCTTCTCTGCTTCCCGGTTCCATTGGGTGACGCGTCCCTCGGCATCCACGCCCACCAGAACCGACGGCATGGAGTTGATGATGTTGGCCAGGTAGTTGCGCAGCCGGCGGACCTCCTCCTCGGCCACTTTGCGCTCGGTGATGTCCTGATAGGTGCCCAGCACCCCGATGATCTGATTTTGGGCGTCGCGCATGGGCACCTTGCTGGTGTTCAGCCAGATCTTGCCCCCCGTCGGCGTCGTCTGCACCTCCTCGTAGTCGAGGCGGGGCTCGCCCGATGCCATGACGGCGTCGTCGTCCTTGCGGTAGAGCGCGGCTTCGGGGGCCCAGGTCATGGCATAGTCGTCCTTGCCCAGCATCTCGTCAGGGGTGGCTCTGCCCGCATCCGCGGCGAAAGCCCGGTTGCAGCCCAGATAGCGGCCCTCGCGATCCTTCCAGAAGACCCGCACCGGGATGGTATCGAGCACCAGTCGCAGCATCTGTTCGCGCTCGCGGATGGCCGCTTCGGCCTGCTTCAAGTTTGAAATATCGGTGTACATGGCCACCACGCCGATCAGGCGGCCGTCCACGAGGATGGGAGAGCCGGCGGCAATGACGGCCACCGCCGTACCGTCTTTGCGGTGGCGGTGGGTTTCAAAGGCCTCGACGCGGCGGCCGCCGAGGACGATGGTCGTCTTCCGGTTGGCTTCCCTGCGGATCTCTCCCTGGGCGACGAGGGCGTCCAACTCATTGCCCAGCGCCTCTTCGCGCTGATAGCCGAAGATCTTCTCCGCACCGGGGTTCCACTCCATCACCCGGTGATCGTCGTCCAGGATGATGATGGCGTCTGGTGCGTGGTAGAGCACCGACTCCAGAAACTCCCAGCGTCTGCGCAGCTCGGTCGCGGCGCGATGCTGTTCGGTGACATCGCGGGTGATTTCGATGGCGCCGATGACGTTTCCCGTTTCGTTCAGCAGGGGGCCGGCGGCATTGCGGAAATAGCGTCTCTCCCCGGCGACCAGCTCATTCCAGTTCTCGCTGTGGAGCACATCGCCATCGCGTCTAATTTCAATATAAGTGTCCGCCACGGCCGGATCCCAGTTCAGCACCAGGTCGATGAGCAGCGGCTGCCTGTGGCCATAGAAGGGCACCGCGTAGGCGTAGTTGTCTTGACCCAGCATCTCTTCGGCCGGGACACCAGTGACCTCCGCGATGGCGCGATTCCAAACGATGACGCGGCCCGCCGTGTCGATGACAAAGGTGGGGTCGGGGAGAAAGTCGATAATCTGGGTTTGTCGCCGCTGCAGCTCCCCCAACGCCGCCTGGGCATCCAAATGCTCGGCCTGCATCAAGGTGCGCGATAAAAACTCTGAAGCGGAGCGCGCCAGTGAGATTTCGTCGGTATCCCAGGTGCGCGCGCCGGCGGTGTGCTCGTGGCAGATGACGCCGGCCAGTTTGCCGGCCTTGAAGATGCCGGCGTCCAGCAGGGCGCCGATGCCGTTGGGTACCAGGTAGCCGTCGGCAAGTTCCGCCGTGCGTGGATCGGTGACGGCATTGTCCGCCGCGATAATCCAGTCTCTCCGCTGGGCCGTGAAGTAGCTCGGATACTGGGCGGTCTCCAGCAGATCGCCAGCGGTGTGCGCGTCGGTTGCCCCGTCATATCCATCGACAAGGACCATCTTCTCGCCGGCGTCGTCCAGCATCCAGACGCCCACCCGCGCCACGTCCAGGGCGTGGGCCATGCTCTCCGTGAGAAAACGGGTCGCGCGCGTCATGTCGCCGTCGATGGTGGCCGTGTGGTTGCCCATGGCGATGAGGGCCGTCTGGTGCCGCTGAAAACCTTCCAGCCGCAGGCGCTGATCCTCGATCCGCTGTTTTCGGGCCGTCGTGTCCACCAGGACCCCGTCGAACAGGAGGCGTGTGCCCTCGCGATGGGGGGTCGAATCCCCCGTCAACCACAGGGTTTCGTTGGGTGTCTTGATGTAGCGCCCCTCGAAATGCCAGGGGGCTTCACGGGCCACCGCCTCCTTCACGGAGGACCAGAACCGGTCTACGTCCGCCGCATGAATCCGTCGGGCGACATTCTCCAGGAAGGTCTCCGGATCGGGCTCCAGCGCGAGGATATCGCGCGAACGCTCACTGATGTAAGTCATTCCGTACTTACCCGCGTCCGTGGCGTAGAACTGGTAGACCACCCCGGGGATGTTTCGCGTAATCCCGGTGAGGAAATCCTGGCTGGACCGTAGTTGCGTCTGGGACCGGCGGCCTCTGCGAATGGCCACCAGCAGACAGGCGCTCAACAGGGTGAGGGCGGTCAACGCCACCGTGACGCTCCAGATGAGGGCCTTGTGCGTTTCGTAGAGACGCCGCGGCCGGTTGATCAGGTGACTGCCGGCGGGCAGCCGATCGGCGTTCAGCGAAAACTGCTGGATCCGCGCGTAGTCGAAGGCGAAGCGGTTGGGGCTGCGCATCATGATGGGGATCTCGTCGGCGTGCTCACCGGCCAGAATGCGCAGGGTCAGTTCACCGGCGTTGATGCCCTGGGTGACGCCGCTGACCAGTTTGCCGCCCACGATGCCATGACCCAGGTTGAACTCCCAGAGACCAAAAACGGGCACCGGGGCTGCCGCGCAGATGGCAGCGGCGCTCTCGTCATACTCGAAGAATCGGCCCTCGCTGTCGCGGAAGAAAAAGCTGAAGAGAACGATGGCCCCCGATTCGAGCTGCCTCAATCGTCGCAGGAGGGTCTCAAAGGGCAACGCCTCCAAGTAGGCGAAGGTGATTTGGTCCGCATACGCCGCGGCAGCGTTGCGGATCTCCTTGTGGACGTTGCGACCGGTCGGTGTGGTATCGTTGACCACCACGATGTGACGGGTGTCGGGCAGCAATGCAAGGGCGGCGTCGATGGTGGCCTTCACGTCGGCGGCTTCGTTGACACCGGTGATGGGCGCCAGTGCCCGGACCCCTTGCAAATCGACATTGTTGGCGCCGCAGAACACCGTGGGGATGCCGCGGAAGAGGGTCCCCCGGTAGCGTCGCAGAAAGGCCAAGGCGTTATCGTCCGCAACGATGAGGGCATTGAGCCGGACGCTGTTGTACTTCACGCGAATCAGATCGGCCAGACGATCCATGGTGGCCTGGGAGTAAAGCCGTTTGCTGTCTAGATACTCCACATACAAACGGGCATTCGGCCGGCTGGCGATGAGGGTGGTGCGGAGACCGTCGAGGACCGCGTCGCTCCAGCGATAGCCGCTGTGGTATGCGCTGAGGATGAGGATCTGCGCCGCGCCGGCTTTCTCTGAGGGTTCGGCGGTAGGCAAACCACCGGCGAAGGCCAAGAGGCCGACCAGCAGAAACAGCGCTGCCCGCGAGGCACCTCGCCATCTCTCCTCTACGGGGGAGAGGCATCTAGGCGGACGACCGGTTCGAGAGGTGCGGTTGCCGCTGGCGGGCGGGATGGGAGCGACACAATTGATGGGGCGGGGATGATCCGGGTGGGGGTTTATGTCGGCTCGATGTGTGATCGGGATGCATCCTTAAACGCGTTTCGTGCAGGTATTCCGCCGGCTGAAGCCATCGTCGAAGTTCATTCTAATTTGGTTTGGAACGGTTGGCAACTGCTTATTGGCGTGTTGCCGAATTGTTCCAAAGGGTTGACGCACTTGCACGGCCTCTCCCACCCCCTGCAGGAGAGATCGCTTCACAGCGGATCATCCGTCCGTGCTGAAGCGGTGGTCACGGGCAACGCGGAGGCGCCGTCCACCGTCAAGGTCAAGGCGCCCCAATCTTGCTCCACCCGCCCCGACAAGAGATAGGGCCGACCGCGATCCACCATGTGGCAGAAACGACGATAGGCCTCTGGAAACCAGGTGGTTTCCACGATGCCGGTCTCATCTTCGAAGGTGAGAAACTCCATGGGATCGCCCCTTTTGGTGTGGACCACCTTGCCGGTGATCAACCAGGCGGCCAGGCGAACCCGTCGGCCGATGAAGCGCGGCAGATCGCGGGCCTTGATTCGAGTGCGGCGGGCCACAGCCCGTTGGAAGAGGACCATGGGGTGGGTGGCGCAGAGAAAACCCAAGGCGGCGAACTCGCGCCGCAGACGGACGATGGGCGGTTCCGGGGGCAGGGGTGGACTGGCGATCTCTGCGGAGGGCCGGATGAAGAGGTCTTCCGGTCGCGTGCGGCGACCGCGCCGCCGCTGCCAATCGGCGAGTTGCCAGCGCAGGGCGGGACGATCGGCGGTCGCTGCCACCTCGTCCAGGCCGCCGGCGTTGATCAGGGCCCGGGCTTCATCCTCATCGGGACGCACCCGCTCCAGAAAATCGGCCATGCTGCGGTAGGGCCGTGTCCGCCGTCCTGCGACAATGCGCGTCTGGGCGGCGCTGGAAAGACCGCTGACCGCCATGAGACCCACCCGAAGCGCCGCCTGCCGGCCGGTCCAGCGGACCGCGCTCTGGTTGACACATGGGGGCAGGATGGTCAGCCCCATGCGGCGGGCTTCGGAGACGTAGGCGAAGCTGCCGTAGAAACCGCCCTGGTTGCTGATCACGGCGGCCATGAATTCCGCCGGATGGTGGGTCTTGAGGTAGGCCGCCTGGAAGGAGACCCGCGCGTAGGAAGCGCTGTGGGGCTTGCAGAAGGAGTAGCCCGAAAAACTCATCATCATCTCCCACACCGCCGCGATCTGGTGGTCGCTGACCCCTTTGCGACGGGCGCCGCCGACAAATCGGTCCCGGTAGTCGGCCAGTTCGTGCGCCTTGTCCTTCTTGCTGAGGACCTTGCGCAGGCCATCCGCCTCGGCGTCGTTGAAATCCGCCAGGGCCTTGGCCGTGCGCGAGACATCCTCCTGGTAGACCATGATGCCGAAGGTTTCGTCCAGCACGTCGGCCAGAAGGGGGTGAATGGGGTCCCAAGTGCCGCCGTGGAGGCGGCGGATATACTCCTGAATGAACTCGTTGGCGGCCGGACGGATGATGCTCGAGTGGATCACCAGATGCTCGAAGTCGCCCACCGCCGCCTTCTGATGGAGCAGGCGCATGGCCGGGCTCTCGATGTAGAAGCAGCCCATGGTGCGTCCCTGGGCGATCTCCGCCTGGGTGTCGAGGTCGTCTTCCGGCTCCCAACGCGCTTCATCCAGGGGCACACCATTGCAATGGACGTTGGCCACGGCGTCGCGGATCACCCCCAGGCTGCGGTTGCCCAAGAGGTCGATCTTCACCAGCCCGGCGGTCTCGGTGGCCTCCTTTTCCCATTGGATCACCGGCACCCCCTTGGGAGCGGTTTCCACCGGTACATAGTGGTCGATGGGGTCCGGGGTGATCACCACCCCGCCGGGGTGGACCGACAGATAGCGCGGGTGGCCGATGAGGTGTTGGGCCAGGGCCAGGATTTCGGGCCAGGGCTCGATGAAGTCCAGGTGGCGGGTCTCTGGGCGCTGGCGCAGGTTGGCCAAGAGCCCCCGATCCAGCTCGCTGGTGCGGAAAAACCAGGGCAGGCGCTTGGAGACCTGGCCGATCTCCGCATCGGTAAGGCCGTAGACCTTGGCCACCTCGCGTACCGCCATGCGCGGCTGGAAGAGAATTTGGCTGCACACCATGGCGGCGTGGCCCCGGTGCCGTTCCAGGACCTCTGCGATCACCGCGTCGCGTTCGTCCCAGGCGAAGTCCACGTCGATGTCCGGTGGATCGCTTCGTCCAGGGTTGAGAAAGCGGCCGAAGTAGAGGTTGTGCTTGACCGGGCAGACGTTGGTGATCCCCAGGCAGTAGGCCACCAGGGAGGCGGCCCCCGACCCGCGACCGCAGGTACGCGGACTCCGGGTGACGATCCGCTCCACCACGAGGAAATAGGCGGAGAAGCCCATCCGGGCGATGGTGGCCAGCTCGTGTTCGAGGCGTTCCACCACCGGCTCGGGCAGCTCCGCGCCATAGCGCCGCTGGGCGCCGGCGTAGGCGGCGGCGCGCAGGTGGGTATCGGCATCCGCCGACCCCTGGGTATCGGCATCCGCCGA
>JAAUYD010106172.1_pt1 | contig 32769 bp, 22 predicted proteins | sample 7278101 | NCBI WGS metagenome assembly JAAUYD01 (sample SAMN14350128, study PRJNA611818) | marine sediment metagenome | isolation source: surface marine sediment (0.6m) | place: French Polynesia: Moorea | collected 2018-08
TGGCTAGTTTTATAGTCATATTTATATGACTTTGACTATTAGACTGGGACTTATAGTCCCAGGTGGGTGTGATGGAAACCCCTCAGAATTAATGGGACAAACCACTAGGAATATTCTTAACTGCGATCCCCTCAAATATTCTTATACACAGTTATACACAAGTAAGATGATTAATCTACTCTTCAAAAAAATCTTTAATTATAGTTACTCTCGATACATAAAGTTAGTAAAAATCTTGTCAAGAATAGGACTAAGTTTTCAAATGAGAACATTTTTTTGTTCCCTATTCTCTGTTCCCCTTTCCCTTTTAAACAAAACAGAATTTCCTAACTTATATGCTTACTGCTACACAATCATTGGTATCATCACTACTATTATCATTGCTATTTATTTGACAACTGGTGATGCATCAGCATTTGCCTACAAAACCTCGTGGATAGGTAATAGTTTTGGTGGTGGTAATAAATGGGTACAAATTCAAATTGATGGAATGTATGTCACTGCTGATGGCAAAGTTTATACTAATAGCATTTGGGATGAAGCAGGACGAGAGGTAGGAATTTATCAAAACGGAGATGTAATTGGTAAAGCCGAAGATTTGCATGGATGGGGAAGACATGGGGGGAAAGTAATTGCAGTTGATCGCAATTATATCTACGTAGCTATGCAACAATCCTTGGAGGGTAAACCAGGGGGAGATTATCCACCATCGGGAACTACTTGGTATTGTGTCCGACGCTATTATCTATCGGGAAAACCCGCACCTTTTATTGGGGGACGAGGTTGGGATAGAAGTATGCTAATTATTAGTACCAAAAGTCCTATTACTGGATTAGCTACAGCAAATGGTCGTTTATATGTCAGCGATGTAGCAGCTAACCAGATTTATATCTACAGTACCAAATTCTTTGGTAGGCGATTAGGCAGTTTTCAAGTTTTCCGTCCCCAACAGATTGCTATAGATAAACAAGGAAATTTGTGGGTGATTTCCCAAAAACAGGGAAATATACCTGCAAAAATTCTACATTATTCCAGATACGGAAAACAATTACCACAACAGATTGCAGATGTGGTAAAACCCAGCGCGATCGCCATTGATAATCGCGGTAGGTTGTTGGTAGCAGAAAATGGTCCTCGTCAGCAAGTACTAATTTATGATATCCGCCGTAAGGCTGTAATGGTGCGGACTTTCGGCGTTAAAGGCGGTATTTATGCAGGTGTTTCTGGGGAAGTCCGAGATTTAAAATTTTACGACTTAAGTGGAGTGGGTACGGATGCATCTGGAAATATTTATGTTAGCAATGGTTTCCATGGAGGGACTGATTTAAGGAAACTTTCACCATCAGGAAAGCTACAGTGGCGATTACTAGGTTTGCATTTTGTCGATAATGCAGATGTCGATCCCCAAACAGACGGGGTGGAGGTATTCGCCAAACAGGAACGTTTTTTAATGGACTACCGCAAAGGTGCGGGTAAGCAATGGACATATAAAGGTTATACACTCAACCCCTTTAAATACCCCCAAGATCCCCGTCTACACACATCCCCTACCTCCGTCTTTTTTCGTCGCATCCAGGGTAAACCCATCATGTTCCTCACAGATATGTATAACAGTTTCCTGGAAATTTATCGTTTCCAACCAAGCACAGATGGAGAAATTGCAATTCCTTCCGGGATGTTTGTGGGGACAAATGGTAAAGGTGGAAAAGCTATCAAGGGAAATTGGTTAACCTTTCAACCACCAGAGGGAGAATGGATTTGGCGCGATCGCAATGGTAACGGTGCATTCGACAAGGGTGAGTACGACAATAGCAAAGATTATCCCTATATAGGTGGTTGGTGGGTAGATAGCAAAGGAGACGTATGGAAAACCTTACGCACCCATGATGGTGTGGGTATTCGTCATTATCCCCTACAAGGAATAGATGACAAGGGTAATCCCATCTACAACTATAGCGCTATAGAAAAACAGAAAACTCCCCACATCTTTACCGACATCAGAAGAATTGAATATATACCCGCAACCGACACCATGTATTTGTCTGGGTTTACAAGAGAACACCCCGCAACCCGTGATGATTCCAAATGGTATGGTTCCGAACTAGCGCGCTACGATCACTGGAGTTCAGGAAATCCCAGACAACGCTGGCGAATAAAAGTTCCCTATAACCCCCAAGCAAATCCAGAATTGTTAACAGCCTCCATGAGTATAGCGGGAGACTACGTATTTTTAGTCACCTTTAAAACCGCAGAAGTTTACATCTACAAAGCACAAACCGGAAAATTTGTCAAAATCATCAAGCCAGGGAAAGAGGTAGCCTTTGAAAGTGGATGGATTGATATTCCTTACGGTATCCGCGCTTATCGTCGCAGAAATGGTGAATATTTGGTGTTTGTAGAAGAAGATTGGAAAGCAAAGGTAATTGTTTACAGCTTGAGTTTATAAGGGTTGGAACACTCAAATAACTCCCTTCCCTAAATCTTTGCAACAAATCTAATTGTAGGGACACAGAAACCGCGTCCCTACCAACCATGTGTCCCATTCTTTTTTCAAATTGGTATTAGAAACCGGGTTTCTATGGGTGGAGTATCGAATCCCCATCGTAAGAAACCGGGTTTCTATGGGTGGAGTATCGAATCCCCATCGTAAGAAACCGGGTTTCTATGGGTGGAGTATCGAATCCCCATCGTACTTAGTCTCAAAGAAACCCGGTTTCTTGGGTCTTAAGGTTTACTTTATAAATAACCTCTAACGGTTTCACCCCCCAAAAAACTATTTCATTAAAAAAACGGTTTTAACCCCAAAAAACTATTTCATTAAAAAAACGGTTTTAACCCCAAAATAAAACTGTTGCGATAGCCAGTAGGGTGTAGGTGACAAAAGTTAAAAATCCTCAAAATACCCCAGTTTCAGCCCTCAAAAAAATAACCACTTTAACATCAAGTACGGTATGCAGGCTTTGTAAATATTGTGTTATCCTCATCAATGAGGAAGGCTATATTCGGTTTTGCAGTTTGTTTTTATCTCGATGATCAAGATATACAAGCCTGTCTCCGAATCCAACTCTCTACACTATCTGATTCTGGAGATGTTTTATGTCAATTTATGTCGGTAATCTGTCTTATCAAGTTGAGGAAGATGACGTCAGACAAGTTTTTGCAGAATATGGAACTGTGAAAAAGGTTCAACTACCCACAGACAGGGAAACTGGACGGGTGCGAGGTTTTGGTTTCGTAGAAATGGAAACGGATGCAGAAGAAGTTGCAGCGATTGAAGCTCTGGATGGGGCTGAATGGATGGGACGCACCATCAAAGTTAATAAGGCTAAACCCCGTGAAAACAGAGGTTCCTCTAGACGGGGAGGAAATCGGTACTAAAGGTTTAAAACCAAAAATTTAATCCATAAGGTCTATGGGGTGGATTTCAAGTCTACCCTTTTTTGTTACTTCAAAGGTGCTTTATTTCCTCTGTAGTGTACTAGGATAAGTTTTACAAGATGTCTTTTGACAATTTATGGCTTGTCCAAACAGGTCTGGTGGGTAATTCTGAATACTCGCACCAAATTGGTTTACCCACCCTTTCCCAGGAATCTCTAAAACACCACACAAGGAATTTGATCATGACTAATTTTAATGATGCTATAGACCAATATCAAATACAACTGACCGAACTTAAGTCAACAACTATCCCATCATTTGACCAAGTTGTTCAAGTTTTACTTATTCGCGATTGGATTCAAGAATTCATCGATGAAAATGATGACATTGGAAACAAACAAACGGTTGAAGATATCACAATCATCTCCAAAAATGATGTTGAGTTGAAAAAACAATTAGTTAGACTAATATCCGCTTGGGAAGGAAAACATAGAAAGAATTATTTAATCCAAAAAAATCAGTTAGAGAAAGAGATTGAATTATACACTAAAAAGCCTAACTCTTGGTGGTGGAAAAAGTTTAGAACCCAAATTAGTAACTGGGATAGATCAGATTGGATAGCTAATACTGCAACAGTTTTTGTTTCAATCGGAGCAACTGCTATTTTTACTCAAACACTACAAGTGATTTTAGCAATTGGAAGCTCAAATATTGCTGGAACTTTTGTGACACTCACTCAAGCCTTATTGGGAGTTTTCTTCGCAGGTGGAACCCTCACAGATACAGGTAAAAATCAAGTTAAGAAATGGCTTGATAAAATCTCTATTCCTCGTCATTTTCATAGCGAGGTTACACTTTTAGCAGCAATTGTTTTAGCCTCTACCTTTTGGGGAATAAAGGAAGTTGGAGTTTCTAAATTAGAAGAAAAATTTGTTCAACAATCCCAAGAATATTTTAATAACAATGATTTTGCTCAAAGCATAAAAAGTTATAAAAAGCTACAAATAATTAATCCTGATTCTGAAATATCACCAAAAATCGGTCAAGCATACGAATTAAATTTACAGTTAGAACAAGCAAAACAAGAGTATATAAAAGGTATAGGCAAAAAAGATGCTCAGTCATTAATTGGTCTATCAAGAGTGACTATCTTGCAAGAATTACTCAAATCAGAATCTGGCTTTTTAGGAAAGATTGCTCAAGGAGATATCACCAAAATTCAACTTTATATCGAAGAAGCCAAGAAAAAAATTCTGGATGATTTATTTAAAGAGATTAAAGATATACGAGACGACCTTAAGTCAATTCACAAAGATAAAATTTCTCAAAATGTCCAGAATGTGATTTATTTTATAAATGAAATGGAGCAAGATAAATTTTCTAGAATAAATCTAAAATATTTTCATGAAGTTGTATTAGCTTTAGATAAAATAAATTTTGAAATTAAAAATAAACGAATAAATGATTTTTTATCTAAACTTTATACCAAAGACAATCAAGAAACAAAATTGCTAATAGAAGCCACAATAGCTGAGATTGTACTTAACTGGTCTAAAGTGGATTTCAATAAAATAAATTTAACTGAAACAAATTTAGTTAAAGATAGAAACAAAAATGAATATATGCCAGGTGAATTTATTTCAGAAGGATTAGAAGAGAATACTCCTTTACCTCCATCTGAAACTAAACAAGGTTTAGAGGTATACAAACAGATATATCAAACAGATAGTGACAACCAAACAGAAACAGAGAATATGAATCAAAAAAGAAAAGAAAGATATCAGACAATTTTGATTCAAAAATACAACCAATTACCAGAATGGACAAAATTAAATTGCTATTTAAAAATTGATAAATACTTAAATACAGTTGATAAAAAATTAAATTCTACCATAAAAGAACAGCCTGTTGTCGAAACTGGATCGCAAATCCAAAAAGAAGCAGATGACACTTACAATTGTGTAAGGAAATTTAGGAATAATGATTCCCAAGTAATTAAATCAAGTAGTTATGAAGTTCAATTAATGTTTGAAGTTTTTAATTTTGCTGATGGAAAAGCTCAAATTAATGGTCTAATCTCTCGCGATTAATAATTATTTCTACCATTTACCCGCTGTTGTAAATAATATTTCTTCGCAGCCATACCCATCCCCAAAAATCCCCAAAACACCACACCTGCAAGGGAAATCATTAAGCTACTAAAAATCAACTGAAAGAAGATCGCTATACAAATCGAACGAGAAGCACTAGCAAAGGAATCACTGCGTCCTTCAGAACCCTGAAATAAATTATGTAATAGGATAATAATTGCTCCCAGGTAAGGAATTGCACCAAACCAACCCAAGGCAAAAAATGTATCTAAAATACCACTATCCAAGACAATCTGAATTAGCTTACCATCGTCGTCAACCATCCAAGTTCCACCAATACCATTACCCAAAGCCGTAGACAAAGCAACGTTGAGATTTCTTTCGTAATTTTCCGAACGATCCATAAAACTTTGGTCTTTTTCGATATTAGTGAAAGTTTCAAAGCGATCGCTAATCACCTCCGAAAATGGTTCAACGGTAGTCAGTGGAACTACGCATAATGCCATAATCAGAATGGTTAACATTAACCGCATTTGCAGCTTGGGTTTGAGATTAGTCAGCAAAGAAAGCAGTGCTATTAACCACCCTCCCCAAGCAGCACGTGCCATACTTAAGAGAAATGCCAAATAACCCGCAGCTGAGGCGAAAATCCGCAGGGAATGTTGACTACTAAATAACAATACTAACCCCGCCATCATCACGATTGCAAACGGACCGGGTGAATTCATGGTACTCCAGACACGAATCCCCAAGGGTTCGGGATCGCCAAATGTAGTTAGTCTGGTTTGGATTAACCAAAAGCAATCCCATTCTGGTGCAATCAGATACTGAATAACTCCGTAAATACCCGTTAATAATACGCCCCAGATAAATACATTTTGCATATTTTGCCGATACTGGGGATACTCTCGCCAATTCACAAACAGATGGAACCCAAACAGAATCGGTGTAATCCAGTCCAGTGTTGTGCGGAAGACCAACATCTTATCAAAATAAATGAGTCCCACCAGGAAACCATAGCCCACACTAATAATCGCCATCACAAATGGAAAACCACCATTGCGGTAGGATTTAGGCAGGTGTTTGAGTAAAGTGATACCAGTTACCAGAGTTACCAAGAAAGGCGCTAGTAGGATAATATTCGGATCTACCCAACCACTGCGATAATCTACCAGACGGCGAACCAAGGGCGTCAGAAACCAAATCCACCAGGTAAAACCTAAGTATAATATCGGATATTTTAAGTATAGAAAAAATGCAACTATCAACGCAGTTAGGGGAAAGACAGGACGAATAATGCTACCAGCACCAGCTAGGGTACAGACAGTTGTTAAGAGGATAAATCCCCCAATTGCTAGCCACCCTAAAGTTGATGGTTTTTTTGGCAAAATATAGGAGGAATCAGGGGAAAATGTTTGTCTAATATTCATCATTTAAAAAGTTAGGAATTTGTAGGGGCGCAAAGCTTGCGCCCAGAATTTTGTAGGGGCACAAAGCTTGCGCCCAGAAGTTTATAGGGGCGCAAAGCTTGCGCCCAGAAGTTAGAAGGCGCGGAGTTACCAATTTTGAATTTTGTAGCGCTTTGCGCTTCCCGTAGGGTATTTTTAATTGTTTTCGGAATTACCAATTTTGAATTTTTAATTGTTTTAGGAATCACCAATTTTGAATTTTTAATTTTGTAGCTTGCTTTCCCGTAGGGGTATTTTGAATTTTGAATTCCGGGCGGGGAAACCCCGCCCCTACGGTCATTTTTCCATCATTCAGCGTCTGTAGAAACCAGTAAACGGCGATCCCTTTTTTGGTGTGTCTGTTGATACTGTTGCCATGTACAAAAGCCTTGCCAACGTCCCCGCATGGAAGCCAGCCATTTTTGTCCTGATAAACTGCCTTCGCTGGGTAACAATCGTAACCACTGTACAAAACCTAATGCTTCTCGGGTTCCTACTAATGAACTCCAAATAAAAAACACTAACCTTTGTACATCAGAAAAATGTTCTAATAAGGCTAGGGTTTCGTTGTGGACTGCATTTGTAAAGGCAATGTGATTAAATTGCTGCCGTTTATCTTCATCAAAACGCTTTGCTGGATAGTGATCTACCTCCACTTGGGGATCGAAAATTAACTTCCATCCTGCCCTTTTTAATGCCAGACAAAACGCAAGCTCAAAGTGTACTTGGGCACCCGTACCCCGCATTCTGGCATCAAAACGCAAAGGTGCGATCGCACAGGAGAGAAAACTCATGTTTACCCCTTTGAGAACATCTGCTTCCCTAGGTGTTCCTACTCCCAAGTGATGGTTACCAATGACTCGTCCAAACCACTGTAACTTACCGACAACCTCACGGGAATCATCTTCTAACTTATGATTTTGGTATACCCAATCCCGTCCACCAACTCCACCAATGCAACTATCATTGATAAAGTAAGCGGCAATTCTTTCTAACCAATCGCAATGGGGTGCAGCATCATCATCGGTGATGGAAACAATATCTCCTTCCACCGCTTCCAAGCCAGCATTGAGGGCTGCAACTACCCCTGGAACCATAACTTTGACGGTACGCAACGGTAAGTTACCGGGATTGAAGTCTGCTAGGAATTGCCAAGTTTCCGTATCCGTATCTCGGACAATCACTATCACCTGAAATGGTAACCTAGTTTGTGTCTGTAGGGCTGATAGACAGCGTGAAAGGTCGAGAGGACGGCGATAGGTGGGGATGAGAACAGTGTGGCGCATTTTGGCTTAACTCCTCAAATAAATCGATATAGGTTTGTGCCATCACATTCCAGCTATGTTGTTCAGCAAAAGCACGAGCTGCTTTACCCATTCGTTCCCTGAGAGTGCTATTACTGATTAAGTCAGATAAAGCCTGGGCTAGAGCCTCGGTATCATCTGAATTGGGTAAAATTACCCCAGATTCCGGTGTAACTAATTCTGCTCCTCCTGTGGTAATAGCTGTAATGACAGGCAATCCAGAGGCGAGGGCTTCTAGCAATACCAGGGTGCAAGCTTCGTAACGAGAGGGAAAAACAAATACATCTGCTGTCCGCATAATTTCGGCAACGTCCCGGCGATAACCCAGAAAATGTACCCGTTGCTGTAATCCCAAGGATTTCGCTAGCTGAGGAAAGGGGCTACCCTCAGTATTTCCCACGACAGCTAGATGTAAATTAGGGACTTTGACTAAAGCCTGAAGTACGGTATCTAAGTTTTTGCGTCTTGTGCGGATATCTCCTGCAAATAGCGCCAAAGGGACATTTTCTGGTAAATTGAATTTTGAGCGAAAAGCGACACCCGGTGTAAATTCTTGCAAGTCAACACCGTTAACAATTACCCGGATACGTTTTTTGGATACACCAATATTGATTAATTCCTGTGCTACCTTTTGGGATACTGCAACTATGATTTGTGCTTTCTGAAAAGCCAATTTTTCCCACCGGGCATTTAAAGCGCTGTACAGCCATTGGTACAAACCGTAAATATCTCGACGAATGCGGGAAATATGCACGGGGGATTTTAACCAAGAACTGTGGACAAAATGCACTGCGTTAACATCTGCGCTGGTAAGGGTAATTGCACCGTTAACTTTGACTAAATCAACTTCTTGGCGATGTTGACGCAACCATGCAGCACTTTTTTGAGCAAAAAAGAAATTTCGCAGCAATTCGGTGGGTATACCTGCTACTGGAATACAAACCCAATTAACTAGGGGAGTTTGTAATAATTCCGGTGCGATTTCACTAGCTAATAATGTGAGATGATGTCCACGATTGATAGCTTCTTTTACTACTTCATAGTTTACTCTACCCTGACCATCACCTTTTTTAATTTTATGAGTAACAATACAAATTTTCACTGACTAATGACCTATAGAATTACTTCTTGTTTTTTATCTTTCCTCGTATATGTAGAGTTTAAAATTTATAGGAGAAGATTGGCTAAATTTTGCGGTGCATAACTAAGAGTAAGTGCAGCTAGAGTGCGTAGATTAAATTTTTGTTGGCTAATTGCACTCCAAAGATAAGAACGAGCCGCTTTGATTTGTTTACTGCGAAGTAAACCTACAGCTAAAGTTGTATGAGATGACAACCATTTTTGGCGAAAGTATGGTTTAAATTTCTCTAGTAAAGGGTCTTCCATAAACTTTTTATAGCAAAATATTTCACTTTTGGCTTTGCGAATTTTGGCTTGATACTTTCGATTTCCACTGAGCATAGTATCGGTATGTTGGTGTTCCCGATATCGAGTCAGTTTTTCTGGATAATAGTATGCTCCATAACCGGATATACAACAAAGATAAGTTAAATATAAATCCCACATTCCACCAACTTCTGGAGGTATGTTATTCCAGTCAATTAAACCATTACGTATTAAGCAAGAAGCTGCTGTAGGAATTGATTTATTTACTAATCCAATTTCCTGAAAAAATGGATAAATACCTTCTATTAATAAATTCCTTTTATAAGCCTGTGTATATCTTTCAGTAGCTGCATGATCAATGTTGCTATTACTATCAATAATATATTGATTGCAAAAAGCTAGAACCGCATTTGGTTGTAATTCCAAAATTGGAACTAACTTGGCTAAAAAATCCTTTTCCCAGATATCATCATCATGGAGACTAGCAACATATTTACCTTTAGCCACCTTAAAAGCGTGCATTTGATTGTCAAACATCCCGATATTTTGGGGTTGTTGCCAATATTTAATCCGAGAGTCTCCAAAAGCTGCAACTACATCCTGAGTTTCGTCAGTGCTGCAATTATCACAAATAATAATTTCAATGTTTTGATAAGTCTGTTTGACAGCACTATCAATTGCTTCTTGGAGGTAATTACAGCGATTGTAGGTAGGAATAATAACGCTGGCTAAAGGAAGATTATTGTCTTGATTAAACAACATATTGTTTCAGTTATCCCTATGAATTATATCAAGTCTGGCTAATTATTTATCAAGTTGGAGTGCTGTGTTTTGGTAAAGGTAAAATCATCATATATTGCACCATTTAAGGGCAACCATGGAGATTAGAAACCGGGTTTTTATAGGTGGAGAACCGAGAATTTGAGTATGTATGCCAAAAGAAACCCGGTTTCTGGACTCTCAGTTTTTATTTATTTTATAAACATCCTCTTAGAGGTTGTTTGTCAAGTCTAAAGCTTTACGAAAAAACCTCACTTCTTATCTCTCTCCTAGGAGGAAACAGACTTTGAAACCCCTATTTTTATGTTCCCCTTCCCTACTAGGGAAGGGGTTAGGTTTTTAGGGTTGTGATGTTAAAATAATACTTTTCAAACATCCTCTTAGAGTTTTAACAGGTTATTTATTACCAATTACCAATTACCCATTACCCATTACCAATTACCAATTACCAATTACCAATTACCAATTACCAATTACCAATTACCAATTACCAATTACCCATTACCAATTACCAATTTACAGTTCATATTGGGCTTTATGATATTCCCAAAGTTTGCCTTTTTGCATCAGTAATTCTTGATAATCACCTTGTTCTACAATTTTTCCATGTTCGAGAACTACAACTTTATCGGCTTTAGAAATTGTAGAAAGACGGTGAGCAATAGCAATTACAGTTCTACCCACTGCTAGCTTTTCTAAAGACTCTTGAATTAATCGCTCCGTAACAGAATCTAAAGCACTAGTAGCCTCATCTAAAATCAAAATTTCTGGGTTACGTAATAAAGCACGAGCAATAGCAATTCTTTGTCTTTGTCCTCCTGATAAACATACTCCACGATCCCCTAATTTTGTATCAAAACCTTCTGGCATTTCCAGAATAAATTCAAGTGCATTTGCTAAACATGCTGCTTCTTTAATTTCTTCTAATTTTGCTTCTGATGTACCATAGGCAATATTATTCCAAACAGAAGTATTGAAAATAAAACTATCCTGACTAACCACAGCTATTTTGCGACGCAAAGAAGCAATTTCAAATGCCCGTACATCCACACCATCGATTAAAATACTTCCTTGGGTAGCGTCATAAAATCGAGGAATTAAATCTGCAAGAGTGGTTTTACCTGCACCAGTTCCCCCCACTAAAGCCGTCATTTTTCCTTTTTCAATGGTAAGGGTAATATCATGTAAAACTCGATGGCTTGGTTCATAAGCAAAATCTACTGAGACTAAATCAATAGACCTTTCTAAACTCTGAAACTCAATTTTACCGTTTTGAAAATAAGTTTTATTGTCTTTGCGAATCAGTTCCTTAATATTTTCTGCTGAACCTTGGAGAGTGCTAATAAATGCCATAGTACCATTCACATCTTGCATAATCGGCACTAAGCGGAATAAGACAAAGAAAAATGTTAGCAAAGAAGCAACTTGGAGATGACCATGAATTACATATCTACTAAAAGCTAAAATAATCATGCTGACAAGAACGGTAGTAGCTACCCCTTCCGCAAATGGCTTAATTAAAGTCCAAGTTAAAGCAACTTTTTTGGAAGCAGCAACTACATTTTCACTCTTATTATAATAACGTTGACGCTCAAAATCTTGAGTAGAAAATGCATGAACTGTGCGAATTCCCTGAAGAAATTCCATCGCTGTAGATGTAAACTGACCGTTAGCAGTTGACATACCAAAACTTTTTTCTCTAATTTTGGCATTCAGGGTTTTGAAACCCACACCTAACAGTGAAAATAACAATACAGAAATAATTGTTAATTGCCATGAAATTACAACCATAGAAACAAGGTAAACTAAAATAGTCAAACCTCTTGTCAGCAGAAAAGACGCACCGCTAAAACCCTGTCTGATGCGCTCAATTTCCGTAGTTAACGTATTAACTATTTCACTAGAACGATTTTTATTAAAATAACTAATGGGCAAAGATTGTAACTGCTCAAATATCTGCTTGCGTAAGCGATCGCCAAGATGAAGTTGAGCTAATTCAGTATTTAATTGTGCCAGATAGTTAAATCCTGCACGAATCCAAGTAGTAAATAAAATCAGAATAGAAATACGATATAGACGACTAACAGGGGATGCATTAATTCCCAAAATCCAAACATCAAACCATTCTAAGCCAATTTTAAACGGTGCTGCATTGGGAGTAGTCAATTTTTGCAAAAAAGGAAGTAGTAATCCAATACTCACTCCTTCAAACGCAGCAGCTAAAACTGAAAAAAGTAAGGCATAAATAGTTATCTTAGGAAAATGTTGAAACTCTCGCAGAATTAAAGAATTGTTTTGCCAAAATCTAGTAGTCTTGATTAGATTCTTAAAGATATTTGGCAGTGGTTGAGAAAGCTTGATATCCATGGGATTTTGTTTATACAATTTTGACAAAATATATACGCCGCTTGACATAATTCGCATGTATTTTTTTGGAATGTAAGGCGACGTATAAAAAATAATTTACTGCTTACTAGGGATAAATGTTGTCAGATTCTGGTTATCTAAAGATAGAATTTCTGACTGTGCTTTAAACTGCCATAAACCTATAATTCCTGGTAATTTATTTAACTGTCTTTGTTTTTCTGGAGAAAGTCTGACTGCTGATTGCAAACACCAACAATGAGGTCCAAACAAACTCATCTCACCACGCAAAACATTTAATAACTGTGGCAGTTTTTCTAAACCGTACTTAGTTATCCAAGGTTGTAAAACCATGATTCTGCTTCTGTGGTATCCAAGATTTGTTTTGTTGACTGGGGTGATGCAAAATTGAAACTTACGAAACAGTTTACCCCGTTCTCCAACATGCCACTCACGGGAAAAAAGTGACTCTGGAGAATCAAGTTGAATCAGTAAAATTAGTCCTAGCATTAATGGACTAAATATTAGCATTAATATTAAAGCTGTCAACCACTCAGTTAACCTTTTTAACCACCTTAGTAACAATAGACCATGGGTTTTTGGTATATTCTTATCAACAGGAATACGTAAGTATATTGGTTTATAAGCTTGTTTGCAGCTATCTGCCCAAAATCTTACCTTTGCCTCACCTAACTTTGGATCTATACGTACCAAATTAACTGGAGAATGTTGTAAACATTTTACTAAAGATTCTTGTTCATTCAGTACATATAAATATGGCTGTTTACATTTTTCTACAGGCTTTACTAATAGTTGACCCCTTCGCCATAAAAGCGTGTAGTATCGTTTTTGAGTATCTTGGTTTTGCTGATTGACAGTGTAGTAATTCTGTAGAGTCGTAATTATTGAGGAGGTCATATTTGTTATGAATTAGTACAGGGTTGTTGACCTTATATCAAAGGCTGTGAACGCCATTTATATATGACTTTGTCTTTTCGCACCAAAAAGTAGAGTATATAAGACATAAAATTAACGGTAATATAACTTACTTGTTGAGAAAAGATACCGTTATTTTTTAACTCTACAATACCTAAAACACCGGGATTTGAAATTATTACCCGGTTTTTATGTAGGGTTAATTTATAGATTATAATAAGTTGTAAATATAGACATGAACTATATCTAATCTTCACAAAATCTTTAAGCAAAAAAACATATCTTTCGATATTTATCAAGCTTAGATAAAATATTTTTTGTTACCCCAAAATAGCAACAATCAATACAACAAACATTTTTAATAAAAAATAAAATATGATTCCTGCCGTTGCATAAATGCGGGATAATTTTGATAGTTTTGTGCGATGAGTATCTTGGTTTGTGGAACGCGCATCCCTGCCCATTTTCTATATTTCACCAACCAGGCAAGATGCCTACCCCACTCATATTAATATATACAATATTATCCCGAAATTTATTTCATATAAATCAATAGGGTAGGCACTGCCCACTCACTCATCTCTATTTTGGTGTGTTGCCCTTTGCGCAACACACCCTACGCATTTTTGAAAAAATCAAATATGATTTCTATCTATACAATATTATCCCGAAATTGATTCCATATAAATCAGTAGGATGGGCAGTGCCCACCTTACTTTTATTTAGATTTTTTGATTAATTAATAGGGTAGACACTGCCCATTTTACCCTTGGGAACATGAGTTATTTTTCCATAGCTGGTTGCAGTGCCAATCGATTTTGCTTAGCATATGGTACATAGCTATATGTAGAGTTAGAAACTCCATTTGCTACTACACCAATTAAGTTTAACCTACTAAGCATAGCTGTAGCTTGAGCAAGCTGGGTTCGAGTTACTCTACCAATACTGGCAACCATAACCACACTCCGACAAGAAGAAGCGGTAAGCATAGCATCTACTAACCCTAAGACTGGAGGAGCATCAAGAATAACTAAATCATAGTTTTCTTCAAATGTTGCCATCAATTGTGCCATACGGGGGGAACTTAACAAATTTGCCGGATCAGCAGGAATAGGTCCAGCAGTTAAAATATCGATATATGATGATTGTGGAGATTGAATCCCAATCTGATTGGGTAAAGAAACATCAGTTGTAAGCAGAGATGAAAGTCCATGTTCGTTAGGAATATTTACCTGGAGATGCAGACTAGGTTCCCTTAAATTGGCATCGATTAACAGTACTTTTTTATGCAAACGTGCAGCACTCATTGCTAATCCAAATGCCATAGATGATTTACCTTCATCAGGTATTGCAGAGGTAACCATCAAAGATTTTAAGCTAGAAACCTCACTCATCAATTCGATATTCTTAAAAATCATATCTAGAGATTCCCAACGCGCTGGAGATTGCAAAATTTGAATTGTCCACGGAGACAGGAATTCTGGTTTACCAAAAGGTAAATCGATCAATTCTGTTGTTTTGGCAGCTGGTAACTTGGGAGTTGTTCCTATTAATGGCAAAGGAACCTGCTTTTCTAACTCCGCAGTGGTACGAACAGCATCATCAGAAGATTCCCGCACAAAAGCAGAAATCGCTCCCAGCATTAACCCTACCACTGCTCCCAATAACAGGTTCTGTTTGGGTTTTGGACCTACTTTTATACCCAGTAAAGGTTCCTCCACAACTTGCCAATCAAATCCTCCCTTAGAGAGTTCTTGTCTTAGTTCTTGTTCAGCTTTTAACAACTGCTGCAATCTGTTTCTACCTAATTGTATCTGCGGTTGTAAACGATTATATTCAGCCAAAATTAGAGGGAAACGTTTAATTTTTGACTGCATTTGTTGCTCTTTCTCTGCCAAACTGTGATCGCGAGCTCTTAAAGCCAATAAATGTGTTTGGGTTTCTACCAATTGACTAGCAAGATTAATATCAATTTGACCTAACTGTCCTTGTTGTAAAAGAATTGAATTTGAACCATTGTTATTTGCTGATTTTCTCCCTAAAGTTCGTCCCACCTCCTGTTGTAATAATTCCATTTGGCTATTACGTTGAGCGATGAGTTTTTGCACTTGCGGTGTCTCATCTGTAAAACGCAGACGTTCTTGGGATATAGCTAACTCTGTTTTTTGAATTTCATTGAGTAAGGATTGATAACGAGAAGATTGACTCAGACGAGAAGAAACCAGAGCATTTTGAGGACTACGCTTGAGTTGTTTTTGTAAAGAGTTATAACGAGCTATAGTTTCCTGATATTCAGCTAAGGTAGAGCGTCGTTGTTGTTGCAAATTATTAAACGCTTTCTCCAGTGCTTGTGCTTGGGATTCTGGATCAATTAAATTTTGGTTTCTGCGAAATCTTTGCAAATTTCCTTCAGCAGTGGTAACTTCATCACTTACCTGTTTCAGTTGTTCTCTAATTACTTTCAGACCCTTTTTTAAACGTTCTTCCTGCTGTTTTTTATTGTATTGTATGTATACTTCCCGAATAGCTTGTAGGACTTTTTGTGTCTTAACTGGGTCTGTGCTAGTATATTCTACTTCAAATATTTTAGTAGCAATATTATCTTCTTTGTCTTTAATTTGAGTTAAAGATAAAGAGCGTCGGAGCTTCTCTAATTTTAAATCTGGATAATCAGATTTTAGCTTTTTAATCGCCTGTTGCAAAAGTCCAGAAGTCCGCATCAGGTTTAATTGGGTAGCTGTATCAACTACAAAATAAGGGTCAGTAAACTCATTTTTAGCCTCATTAGGCACCCCTCCCCTTTCTACCTTGCCTTGATAATTAGGTTCTACTAACAATTGCATTGAGCTTTTATAAGTAGACTTAGTCTTAATAGTTATTACCCCTGCAACAACAATAGAAATAATAAATATACCTAAGAACCAAGGAAACCTGCGGATTAAAACTGCAAACAATTCTCCGTAACCAGGTTCTGTTTCTGCAACTGGATTGGCATTAGGATTGAGACTGTTTTGAACCACTTTTCTTATCCTTCGTGTAACAAATTAATTTAATGATTGCCCTCTGCTACAGGCTTGTTCGATAACTTGCTCGACTTTATGGAAGAAAACTTCTTCAGAAAAATTATTTACCGCATGATTACGAATATGAGTGTAATTCCAATTAATCGCATTTCCTTCTAATAATGCAGCTTGCAATGCATCGGGAGTTTGTCGATTAAAAAAGACTCCAGTTCTCCCTGGTATTTGAGTATCTAAAACTCCTCCGGCTCCATAAGAAATTACCGGTGTACCACTAGCATTAGCCTCTATAGGAACTAATCCATAATCCTCCAATGCTGCCACAATTACTGATTTAGCCTTGGCAAATAACTGCATACGTTCTTTATCAGTAATGTGTCCCAAAAATTGAACATTTGCTAAAGAATGAGACTGTAAACGTTCGTTTTCTGGACCATTACCTAAAATTAATAACCGCCATCCTAGCCAATTAAAAGCTTCAACAATAACATCAAGGCGTTTATAGCTAATCATCCGCGCTGCTGCTAGATAGAATTCTTCTTTTTGGTCTGAATAAATAAACTTACTAGTATCAATGGGAAAGTTAATCACAATGGCATCTTTACCATAAATATTTTCAATTCGTTTAGCTACAACCCTCGAATTAGCAACGTAAATGTCAGGTTCCTGGGCATATTTTAAATCTACCTTTCTCATAAATTGAAATATTTTATTTATTAAGGTAGAAAAATATTTATAATCTGTGTACTCCCGTAAATAATTGTCCGTATCCCACAAAAAACGAGTAACATTATGACAAAAGCAAATATGGCGTGCTTCTGGCTTTTTTCTTACCGCTTTGGCAAAGCTAGTACTGCTACTGATAATCACATCATATTCTTGCAAATTCAGGGCACGAAATGCAGGAAAATATAATGGAGCCATCAATCGAAAATATTTTGTTGCACCCGGAATTTTCTGCAAAAATGTTGTGTTAACTATACGCTCTCCCAACTCAATAGTTTGTGTTGGATTGTACAAAGAAGTAAAAATATCTGCTTCTGGGTAGCGCTTACAAAGTAATTCAAATACCCGCTCTGCTCCTCCTTTTTGGGTTAAGTAATCATGTACTAAAGCAATTTTCATAATTTCTATTTCTAACTATAAAAGTCACGCATTATTAAACCCCCCACGAATAGACCTCTCCGAAAATTAAATATGCGTCAGCTACAACCCTTGTAGAGACGTAAAATTTTACGTCTCTACATTCTTTTCCGGAGATGTCTAATAGACTTTTTGCAGAAGTCAAAGAATAGGCAATAGACATCTGGTCGAAATTAAATATGCGTCAGCTACAACCCTTCTTCCAGACGTAAAATTTTACGTCTGGAACATTCTTTTTCACCAGATGTCTAATAGGCAATAGGCAATAGAGACAAGAATTGACAAAATAGGCTCTTATTTTTGCCAAAGGTCTAATGAAACAAACACTTGCTTCTTCTTACCCTATTCCCTATTCCCCGTTCCCTATTCCCCGTTCCCCGTTCCCTATTCCCCACTCCCTATTCCCTATTCCCTATTCCCTGATTTACTCAATAAATCAAATACTTTATACAACTGCCGCAAGAGTTTTTACGGAATAAAAATATGCATTTTGCTCCATGCGCAGTTTGTCGCAAAGTCTGCCTTCAGGTAATTCCACATCCTCGTAAGTCAAGACTCTATCCTTGGGAATATCTGTCTTGAGACGGCATCCTTCAGCTAAACCCATCGGTAAAAGATTCTGCTGATTGACAATGTCTGAATTTTCACACTGTCCATAGGTCATGTAATAGCCTATGGGGTCGATAGTATCTCCAGCCTTAAGGTCAGTTTTAGCGGTAGCAACCACATCCACTACAGGAGCACCTAAAGGTGATAAAACATAGTCGTGGAAAAGGACTGCACGAGCCACAGACAAAGGAACTTCAAAGTGACAAAGATGGTAAGGGGTATAAAAACTATACAGAGGACCCTCACCCAATTTATACAAATTCAGATAATGGCGTTGTTTGGGGTCATCATGGGTAGCAAATACAAATACCCCTGGACCCGGTTTGGCTCCCACGACGTAATCAACGATACCACCTAATTCCTGGAGTTGCTCTAGATCATACATGGTGGTCATCTCATCCACATGACCCTTAAAGTCATATCCCAGCATCCCCCGCTTTGCCACTTTCATCCCCGTAGCATTAGCAACGATTGCTTGCTCAAAAGAGATTTTCGTACCATCAGCAAAGCTAGTGACCATGTGCGCTTTTTGACCCCAACGTTGGGCAAAAGCTGCTTGGGTAGTAGGGTTGCGGTAAGGATCTTGCAATCCCTTAATATTGCCGCATAATAAGGGAGTCAAGCCAATGCTTTTCACAAAGCGGTAGAGGTTCATTTCCACCCCTGGCTGATCCCCATCGCAAGCAGTGAGGATAACCCCAGCTTTATCAGCGTATACTTTCAGAATTGCACCGATAGTACCGTCGAGTTCCGCATTCATCATGATTACATGTTTGCAGTGAGCAATAGCTTCCATAACCACCCTTGCACCGAACTCCACTGCACCAGTAACTTCAATCAGTGCATCAATACCCCCAGCGCGACAAAGTAACATTGCATCTTCGGTAATTGCAGACTTACCTTGAGCGATCGCTACTTCTAATTCACTGACAGTGGAGACATTCTCAACCTCTTCTACTCCCGCTTCTGCATATGCACGTTTTGCAGCATCAATTTGACGATTAGAGATAGCAACTAACTCCATACCGGGGACAGAATTGATAATTTGATTAGCAATTCCCCTACCCATAAATCCAGCACCAATCATCCCAACTTTCACAGGATTACCTGCTTCTGCTCTTGCTTGCAAAGCTTTATCTACAATTATCATTGATTAAGTTCCTTTCTCAAATTTACTTATGGGTTTATTGCTGTTAAGTATTATTTTTTCATGGAAGATACACCAAGATATTAAATTTAAAAAATGATGATACTACAGCAACAAAATGTATTTAATCTCAGGGTAAATAACAGCTAGTTTCTATTAAACATACATCTTGCACCAGGGTCAGAAACCGGGTTTATTGAAAAGGTTTACCCATCAAAACCTTAATTTTTCGTTCATAAACCCGGTTTCTCAATGGTTGTTGAGAATGCTGCAAGATATGACTAAACAGAAGTAGCACCAACGCTCATCATCCGCATTAAAGACCAACTCAAATCTTTCTCAGAAATTTCTGTTACTTCTAGGGGCCATTCAATGCTAAAAAATGGGTCATCATAGCGCAAACCACGCTCATAACCAGGAGTATAAAATTCCCCTACCTGATATATGACTTCACAACCATCTGTTAGAGCTTGATAACCGTGAGCAAACATTTCTGGAACGTATAAAGCTCGATGATTCTCTTCAGATAATTCCACACCAATATGGGATAAAAAAGTCGGAGAATCAGGACGCATATCAATAATCACATCGTAGATAGCACCTTTAGTACAACGCACTAATTTAGTTTCCGTTGCTGGGGAAGTTTGATAATGCATTCCCCGTAGAGTTCCTTTTTTATAATTAAAAGACATATTGCATTGAGCAACTACTGGTTTTATCCCGTGTGCTTCAAATTCTTTGCCACAAAAAGTACGGGCAAAAAAACCACGCTGGTCTTCTTTTTCTTCCAACTCAATAATAAATGCTCCTTTGAGCTTGGTTTCAATAAATTTCATGTTTAACGAATACCTCTGGTTAATTGAATCAAGCGCAACACAAGGTTGTTTGTCTTTTTATATTGCATATTTTTCTGGAAGATTAATATCTTTTGTTTTTCTTAAAAATTACAAGATATTAATCAGAACCAAGACACATGAATACTAGTCTTTGTGTCTATGTACATTTGTGTTTAAAAGAAAGACTTTGTTAACCACTAAGACACTAAGACACAAAGTTGATAATAGGGTGTAGAGTGCGTTATGACTAAAGTCATAACGCACCAACAAAAATCAAATAGTAATCCTATACTTGTTGTTGTTCGTTATGCACTATTTTCTACATTTTTTGGCAAGAAAACCATTTGCAAAACAGAATTAGTCACCAAACTGAGATAAGGCAAAATAGTGTTAATTGCGATTAGGGGCCATCTTTTTAAAGCACCAAAAAATACCCTCCAATTATTGTGAACAAAGTGGTTTATAATCAAGCTTCTGCAATATTTTTTGGGATATCCTATTTCCTCAATTTTGGCATAAATAGTCGGTAAATCGATATATTGCATCCTCAGTAATGTCTTTGGTTCCCGCATCCAATAACTACTACCAAAAGCACTTTCTAGATAGGTTTCTTTTGTGACTTTGACACTACCATGAGCAGCACAATATCCTACCCAATATACTTGGGCTTCCATATTATTTACACTAGATGACCAATGTTTGAGGGCATTTTGAATAACTTCTGTTTTGTATACCTGAGCAGTGAGAAATCCAATCCCAGAATGATTTTCTTCTAAACAACGTTGGAACACTGTTTTACCATCAGCATTTATTTCTTCATGCTCAATATCAAAACAGCGTGAATAAATTAATTCGCCCGTTGGTTGATAACGACAGGAAAAATTAAGAGTTAACAACGATAATTCCGGATGTTGTTTGAGATTTTCTAACACATAACCCAGAGTCCTTTCCTGAATCGGATCGTCATCACCAACCATCCATAAATATTCACTAGAAGCAGCATTTATACAGTAAGCAATATTTCTCATTACCCCTATATTTGTCAGATTTTTATTCACTTTAAAGGGTAATTCAAGGAAATGCTGTTCCCACTTTTTGATGACTTCTTGGGTATTATCTGACGAACAATTATCAGAGATGATTATTTCACAATTTGATTCCAGTCCCTTAATGGCTTTTGCTAGCCATGCAAGTTGTTTATCTAATAATTCCGCACGATTGTAAGTCGGGATAGCAATTGTGAGTAATTTAGCCATTTATCATCTTCTAATTCTTCGTTTTTTTCGTTATCAAAAAGAGCTTCTAGCTCTATATTCTAGTTAAAAGCCAGAAGCTTTATATTCTAGTTACCAGGCTCAGCCTGGTAACCAGGGTTTGGAGGCTCAGCCTCCTTCTAAAACAAGAGCCAGAGGCTCTATTTCTAGTTACCAGGCTCAGCCTGGTAACTAGGGTTTGGAGGCTCAGCCTCCTTCTAATTACCTGCTTCTAATTATTAGTTTTTCTGTGACTTTTTCTAATAACTAGGGTCACGGTAGTTACTAAGAGAAAACAAGAGCCAGAGGCTCTATATTCTGGTTACCAGGCTCAGCCTGGTAACCAGGGTTTGGAGGCTCAGCCTCCTTCTAAAACAAGAGCCAGAGGCTCTATATTCTAGTTACCAGGCTCAGCCTGGTAACTAGGGTTTGGAGGCTCAGCCTGGTAACTAGAGTTTGGAGGCTCAGCCTCCTTCTAATTACCTGCTTCTAATTATTTAGTTTTTCTGTGACTAAGCTAATACCTGTTCTCGGGGTAATTCTCTAACTGGAATATATGACTTCCAGAAGAAACTACTATCAATTTGTTGAGTACTAATGAGATATTCCAATTGCTTTAAGCGAGTAAAGCCTCTAAACATGAATGTATCTTTACTCATGTCTATCAGACTAAATATATCTAACAATTGTTGGGCACCTTTTTCGGCATTCCAATCACACTTAAAACCAGGAAGAATGGTATTAATCTTCTCAAAAGAGACTCGGTAACTGCGGTTATCAGCCCCATTTGTACCAAAGCTTAATTGACAACCAGGAAACACATCAGCAATAATCTCTGCAACTTCTTTGACTCGGTAGTTATTGCTAGTATCTCCCACATTAAAGATTTGATTATGTACAATATCCCGAGGAGCTTCCAGAGCGCAAACAATGGCTTTGCAAATATCCAATGCATGAACCAAGGGACGCCAAGGTGTACCATCACTGGTCATTTTAATTTCTTTGGTAGTCCATGCCAACCCAGCCAAGTTATTTAAGACAATATCAAAGCGCATCCGGGGAGAAGCACCAAAGGCTGTAGCGTTGCGCATAAAGGTGGGAGAAAAATTATCATCCGCTAATGGCTGCACATCTCTTTCTACCAAGGTTTTACATTCTGCATAAGCCGTTTGCGGATTCACCAAAGAAGCTTCTGTGACATCACCCTCAACAGCAACGCCGTAAACGCTGCAAGAAGACATATAAACAAAGCGAGATACTCCCACTCGTTTTGCCAGTTTCGCCAGCCTTACAGAGCCTTTATGGTTAATTTCGTAGGTAATATTAGGTGCTAACTGTCCCGTGGGGTCGTTGGAAAGTTCCGCCATGTGAACTACAGCTTCCACACCCTGCAAATCTGACTCCGTGATGTGGCGAATATCTTTATTCAGGGTTTTCGCTGTAACTGCGGTTCCATTGTATAACCAACCAACTTTGTAAAATCCAGTATCTACACCGATAACTTCATGTCCCTTCTCCATCAATAAGGGAGGTAACAAACAACCAAGATAACCTTCACATCCAGTAACCAGTACTTTCATCTTCGTCTCATCCTATACATATATTACTAGGACTGACGCACTAACCCTGGTTAATTAACTAAGAAACCAGGTTTTTGTAGGTCGAAGGTTGAGAATCTAACTATCATATCCCAACAAAAACCCGGTTTCTAACAGCCCTTTGATATCAAGTCCGGCTAATTAATTACTAATTAAGAAACCGGGTTTATAAATAACTTGCAAAAGGATTTTGACAGAATCTTCCCAATAAACCCGGTTTCTCATCCAAGTGCAGATGTGCGGTATGTTGGTAAATGCTAATATTCCTATTCCTATTACCCATTACCTATTACCGTCCTACACAAATACAGTAACTATTTAAACCAACATGATATTATGCGTAAGTCCTAATTGTGGATAGATGGGGCTGTTCGGGGATTTCTTTGACAATTGCTTTACCGATTTCAATAGAAGAAGTCGCTGCGGGGGAAGGTGCATTGCAAACATGAACGGAATTTTGACCATGAATAATCAAAAAGTCATCCACTAATTTACCATCGTTCATTAAGGCTTGAGCGCGAACTCCAGCATGGGTGGGAACTAAGTCTTCTGCTTGCACTTCGGGAATCAATTTTTGTAAACTTCTTGTAAAGGCAGCTTTACTAAAAGAGCGAATTATTTCCTTGATTCCTTCATCAGCGTGTTTTGCTGCTAGTTTCCAAAAGCCTGGATAGGTCATTACTTCCGCAAAATCACCCAAGTTAAAATCTGTTTTCCTATAACCTTCCCGCTTTAAACTTAAAACCGCATTCGGTCCCGCGTGGACACTACCATCAATCATCCGAGTAAAATGGACACCCAAGAAAGGAAATTCCGGATTGGGAACCGGGTAAATTAAGCCTTTAACTAGATAGCGTTTTTCTGGTGTCAGTTCGTAATATTCGCCCCGGAAAGGTACTATTTTTGCTTTGGGGTCTACTTTACCCATTTTAGCAACGCGATCGCTATACAAGCCAGCACAGTTAATTAGAAATCGGGTTTCAAAGCTACCATTGTTGGTTTCTAGTACCTGATAGTCACCTTTGGAGACGATTTTTTCAACTTTAGTATTTAGACGCAGTTCCCCTCCTTGATTTTGAATTAATTCAGCATACTTAAGGCAAACTTGCTTATAGTTGACAATACCAGTTGAAAGAACGTGAATGCCACCAACAGAACTAACATGAGGCTCAATTTCTTTAACTTCCTCACCACTGATTCTTTTAACTTCTATACCATTTTCCAAGCCTCGTTTATAAAGATTTTCTAGCCGGGGTAATTCGCTTTCATCCGTGGCAACAATTACCTTACCACAAACTTCATGAGCAATGCCATGTTCTTGGCAAAATTCTACCATGGAGCGACAACCATCACGGCTGAATTTAGCTTTAAAACTCCCTGGTTTGTAGTAAATACCAGAGTGAATCACCCCACTATTATTACCAGTTTGATGAAAAGCCCACTGGCTTTCTTTTTCCAACACTAAAATCCGGGCTTGAGGATAGCGTTGGCATAAAGCCATCCCGGTAGAAAGTCCGACAATTCCCCCACCTATGATTGCAAAATCGTACATTGCTGTTCTTGCACCTTAAACTCGATTTAGTTAGTCTTTTTTAATAGACTTCTATGCTACCACACCTTCCAAGGTGCCTTGCCAGCGTTCCACAATCCCTCTAAATACTTTTTATCCCGTAAAGTATCCATAGGTTGCCAAAAACCATCATGTTTATAAGCAGATAATTGGTCTAAATTAGCTAACTTTTCTAATGGCTCTTTTTCCCAGACTGTAGAGTCATCAGCAATAAAATCAATTACTTGGGGTTCTAAGATAAAATAACCACCATTAATCCAGGCTCCATCACCTTCTGGTTTTTCCCTAAATTGGGTAATTTTTGTTTGTTCACCTCCTAATACCATAGCTCCAAAACGTCCTGGTGGTTGGACTGCAGTCAGGGTTGCTAAAGTCTGTTGGCTTTTGTGAAAATTAATCAATTCGGTAATATTTACATTACTGACACCATCACCATAAGTAAAGCAAAAACTGTCATTACCAACATGCTCTCGGATACGCTTTAAACGCCCTCCTGTCATGGTATTGTCACCAGTATCTACTAAAGTGATTCGCCATGGTTCTGCATAACCAGAATGGACATTCATCTGGTTATATCTCATGTCAAAAGTTACATCAGACATGTATAAAAAATAATTAGCAAAATACTCCTTAATTACGTGACCTTTGTAACCACAACAAATAATAAAATCTTTGATACCGTGGGCAGAGTAAATTTTCATAATATGCCATAGAATAGGCTTGCCACCGATATCCACCATAGGCTTGGGTTTAACGCTAGTTTCTTCGCTTAAGCGTGTACCCAAACCTCCAGCCAAAATCACTACTTTCATGAGATAAAATTCAAGTCTTGAGGTGGATTAATATTTGATTTCGGACTTTTTTGGAGATAAGAAAATTGTGCTTTGTTCAGTAAACAATCTAAAGGTTATTTCTCTCGAAAGTATGAAGAACAGGTAAATATTTGAATTATCTTTATGAAAAATTGACAAAGCTTATTTAATACTTAATAAATCAAATATAATTTACACAACCATAGCAAAAATACTCAAAATTAAATAACTAGCTTCAGCCTTACATCTGAGAAACTTTCATCCTCAATCATCAGCATTAAAAACTAGATATTAGTTATGATATTTACCATTTTTGAATATTCAGTGAATCCGTCCTCACAGGGTGTTTATAAATAAAAGGTAAAGACCAAAGAAACCGGGTTTGGGGTGGGTTGAGAATCGAGAATCTGAGTATTTACACCAAAAGAAACCCCGTTTCTAAACCTCGTCCAAGTTGAAACCTGGAGTTTGTCAAAAGGGAATAGGGAACTCTTAATAGGGAATAGGGAATAGGGAATAGGGAATAGAGAACAGGGAATCAAAAACTATCGGTTTCAAAATAGACATGGTTTAGATCCTCACGGGAGTTTTATCTCCCTACGGGTGGTACACAATAAACCTCACCCCTTCCCCTCTCCTTATTTAGACACGGAGTGGCTACTGTCAGAATTTTATATTCAAGAAACCGTTACGAACCCCGGTTCTCTTTGACTCACGATAATATTTCATAAGCTAAGACGCACTTAAATTAGATATTCTTCAATTAGGGAACAAACCCTAAATCCTTCTCCCCATCTCCCTATCAGTCTCAATAGTTAGTTTAAATGCTTAACAGCTTACTCCACCCATCCCAAATCCCGTTTCTCTTCAACTAACTAGGACATAGCGATTTTCACCAAAGTGACGGGGATGCTACATCCACTCAAAGTGTAGAGTCAAGTCACCCCGTCACGGTAACGGGAGATCCAATTACCAATTACCAATTACCCATTACCCATTACCAATTACCAATTACCAATTACCAATTACCCATTACCCATTACCCATTACCCATTACCAATTACCAATTACCAATTACCAATTACCCATTACCCATGTCTCTACTTTTTATGCAATGTTTTATATAAAGAATCACATCTATTTTCTGCAATTACACACATACTACTGATTGCTTGTTGGTAGTTATGCATATCATCTTGTTCAAGGGCAATTTTGGCAGCTGTCTGTAAATCCTCAACTGCTTTCAAAGAATAGTTCTTCGATTTATTCCCAGAATATTGAGCCAGTTCATATCTGACAATACCTCGTTTCAAGTAAACTTTTGCCAACCGAGAATTTATCTGTAAAGCCTGGTCAAAATCTTGAATAACTAATCTATATTCTTCTTCAAAATTACTGCTATATTGGGCAATTTGATAACGAATTAAACCCCTTTGAAAAAATGCTTCTGGTTTGGATGCATTCAGAGCAATTGCCTGATCTAAATCCTCAAGAGCTGACTGAAAATCTGGCTGAAAATCCCCCCGATATTTAGCAATTCGATAGCGAACCATACCCCTACGGATATAAGCCTCTACTTCTTGGGGATTGATACCCAAGGCATTATTATAGTCTTGAATTGCTAAATTGTAATCGTTGTTGGGATCTCGGCTGTATTCTGCCATCACATAACGGACATTACCCCTGTTTACATAAGCCTTGAACTCATTGGGATTAATCTCAATTGCTCGGTCATAATCAGCAATTGCAGCTTCATAATTTCTCAGGTTATATTGAGCATTACCCCGATTCATATAAGTTCTAGAATGATAGGGATTCTTTTGTAAGGCAAGGCTAAATTTTTCAACCGCTCCCCGATAGTTCCGCACTTTGTAAAAAGCATAGCCCTGCTGATAATAATCGGCAAAACTAAGGTTATTAGTCGGCTGAGAAACAATCAAATTTTGTTGACTATAACTATTAGCAGTTTCAACAGGACGATTGGTAAATTGGAAATCTAAAAAGCCTAAAAATCCAAATCCCAGCAGGCAAAAAATAATTGGATAAAACTTCGGTTTTTGGCGAGTTTTATAATAAGAAATATGTTGGGGAAGAACTGGCTGCCGATAATTGTGGTGAGAATTATTTTGATAACTGTATTTATGCTGTGGTAAATTTCGCTGGGGTAATGGCGATCGCGGTTTGTGAGTAGAACGTTTTCGCCGTTTAATACGAGGTTGCAGATGTTCTTTCTTTTCTACCGCTGATTGGGATGGAAATGGATCTCGTCCCCCCAATCGTAAAGTTCTCTCACACCAAGGACAACTTTCCAGGTGGTTGCTGTAGCGATGCTGGGAATTAGTAGTACAGGTAATCAGGCTGTTTTCAATTTCACTCAGTGCTGACAACCAAGTTTGAGCAGCCGGACGCACCAGGGGATTGTTGTGTCCCTCTTCAAAACAACGTAAAAATAGTTCTTGCAGCCTAGGATGGATAGTTTCCCAAGCTGGAGCAATAGGAGTAGGGGTATAGGGTACACTCCGGTTTTGACTGTAAGTAAAATGACCACTAGCTATACGTGCTTCATAGGTTGGTGGATCATCTTTACCTTCATAGATACCAGAAAATGGGTGGGTACCTTCCATTAATAATTGAAATAGCAACACACCCAACCCAAATAAATCATGGCTAATTAAGCGATCGCACTGAGCAAAGGTTTTATTCTGTAGTTCTGGAGGAGTAAATTCTGGTTTACCAACTTGGCAACGGTATACTTTATGATTATCTGGATCATGTACCTGAAATGAGTCCGTGTCTACTAAGGTTATTAAGGCAGTATCGCTCACTAGAATATTCGACTCATTCACATCCCCTACACAGTAACCACTAGCGTGAACAGCAGCAAATGTAGCAGCTAAATTGCGGGCAGTACGAATCAGATAATGATAGTTAAATAACGGACAGTGTTGGCGACGGGTTCTGGGGTTGTAAAAGTCAATAGCCGGACGCATACCCCGAATCCGGGGCATTAAAAAGCCAATAATGCCATCGCTACCATCTGCTGATTTTAACAGTTCACAGGGCCAAGCAATGGAAATATGTCCCAGGTTCGCAGTCGGATTTTCCGGAGGATGAGCCAGCATGACCTGTAACTTGCGGGCTTGCTGCTTCGTAGGCTTGTGATAAACTTTAGCCACTAAATTGTCATCCGTTGGCACTGTATACACACAAGCCTCACCTCCCCGTCCTAAACTGACGGTGAGGTTAATGGGAACTGTTTCTTGGTTAGGGAGACAACGCAGTACCTGCATGGGAGAATATCAGTATGGGGATAGTGTTTGACCCGCCGCTAACTGCTACAAAATGCTGCCAGGACGAGGGTTAAATCATCATCAGTACGTTGTGTAATCTTTTGTGAACGTAAAAATCTTACTAGCTGTTCCCCTGCGGCTGTTTTGTCCTCTGCTTTGCCTATAAAGTCAAACAGGGGGAAAAAGAATGGTTTATGAGGTGCACCAATAGCCATATTCATAGCTAGCATCTGCAAACCATCGGTGAGGACACCAACATTAACAACAGTTTCACGCCATAAACTAACTTGTGCTGTATCCAAGGCTCCAACTGAGGTGAGAAAATTAGTTTGATTAATATATTCACCATTATCGGGTATAGTCAGCGCTCTGAGATTACCCATACCATCTCCTGCCACCGCCACACCATCCCCAATTTGTGCCACCCCCGCCATTTCTGGGGTAGCTACGACAATAATTAACGTACTAGCTAAATCTTGGGGTTGTGCCCCACAAGCAACTGCCTCTTCTTCCACAGCTTTTTTAGCAGCTAACAGCGCCTCACTCAAAAGCGATCGCACCCGCTCATCTTCTGCCAGGGTTTTTTGGGTAACTTCTCCTAGGCATATAGTTTCAATTGCCACCTCCACAGCCACCATCGCACCCACTTTCCCCAGCCTTGCAGAACCAGCCCCATCCGCTGCTGCCACCACCAAAATATTATCTGGCAATATCTGCCAGTGATGGGCATCTTGACACAATTGAGAGTTTTTGATATGACTTGTTCCACATACCGAGGCAGCTACTACCCGCCAACCAGGTATTTTTTCAGAGATGTTCATAGAATTTTGTCCCACAGCTAGCTGTGTATCGAACCAGGTGGCTTTTGAATCCGTGACTTCCTTATACAGAACCCCAGCCAATAGGTGGTAGCGCTACTTGTTCGTCTACCTTGGAATGAGAAACCGCTGACATACTAGCTGAGAGCCACACAAACATCTCCACAAAATTTAATCCCTTCAGCTTTAAGGGAGTACGCACACCTATTTGACTTAAGCGCGTCATATTAGCATTCTCCACACCCACCGAGAAAAAAGCTACCCGCTTATTTTCTTCATCCGTTTGCAAACGCTTTGCTGCTTCGGTGACTACATCATCTAATTCCCCTTGGGGTTCACCATCAGTAATCATAAACACCCAAGGACGGTAGTAAGCAATACCATTGGCTCGATACTGTGCCTTACGCTCTCCAATCATATCTAAGGCTTTATGAATTGCCGAACCCATGTTTGTCAACCCTTGGGCTGTCAATATCGGCGGCTCGAATTGATCGGCAGTTACAAAGTCTTGTACCACGTTAATATGACTATCAAATGTAACTATTGCTACCTCTACTCGCCTAGACGCCAAAGAATTTTTCACTAATTCATCCTTAAAGCCCAACAAGCCCTGATTTAAAGCTTCGATAGGCTCTCCTTGCATCGAACCAGAAGTATCTAGCAACAATACACAAGGACAACGCGGTTCGGGATTCTCCGCGAATTCAACTACTTCATCTAATTGAACTGTATCTAACATAACTACTATTTATATTATGTTTAACTCCAAAGCTAAATTTCCCTCCCTTCAAAGTATATATTTGAAATCCAGGCAGCTACTATAAGTACGCTGTTTGCTAGTAGATTAGTTCGCGCCTCAAGGCTTGAGTACTACTGAAACACCTACTTATGGAAGCAAAAAATTTAACTTAGGTTTTGGTTGAGAAAATAATATCTCATAATCAAGTCCGACTGATTAGTTACTATATAGTTGCCGCATCTTCCCCACCCCTTCTGGAGGTGAGGCTAATATTACAAGGGGTATCCATTAGCCCTATTGGTCGATATTTCATAATATATAGCACAGATAACAGCAAAAAATTACGTAATTTTTGCAGATTTTAGTAAAGTTTTCATGTAGTTAAAATAAGCTTAAAAATCAAAGGATTCCAATGCTTTTTAACACCAATCTCATGGATAAAATCACAACACAAACTACTTTCTGCATACAGTCATTGTGTTCATCAATATATTTTTCATAAAATTTAATATTTTCAATAGCATCTTGATATTAAAGCATATTAATGTTATTTATATCCTCCAATACTGAAATATTGGCAAGAAAAATAGTTAATTTTGAGTTGTGAGACTTTTGTTGATGACCCTCATTTGTCATTAGTGCTTCCAGCTTAGAATAACCGACCCTCCCTTATATTTAAATGATTTAGAACTGCTATAGTCCATTACCAGAGGGCATTCCCCATTTGCCATTCCCTATTCCCTGTTAAGAGTTCCCAAGACAAAAAATACCATTAGATTTAGTGATACAATATATGGTTCCAATCTCCACAGCAATTCCCCAAGTCACTAATAATTATGGCACATTTACCAAAATAGCTTCCCGGAGTGTACTCAGGCACTTATGGAGTTGTTATGAAACTACTTGCTTACAAGCATTGAGTAATTCAGTTTCTTGGTCTATTTATTTAGATTCAGGTAAAATAATTTATGCCAGTCATTCCGTCGCACCCTTCGATAGGTTAGAGAGGCACTTACGTCGCTTATCTCATCAAATTCCCACCTTAACTGATGATATTCGCTTGCAAATGCGGGTGATGTTTGAAGCCCAATCATCACCTCAATCTACCAAGCATCCTGAGTATGAGGCTATATGTTGGTTAATTAACCAACAATATCTTAATCATCAACAAGCAGCGTTGTTAATTCAAGAATTAGTTAAAGAGGTAATTGAGTCATTTTTAGCTATTAAACAAGGCAGTTATGAATTAACAAATAGTCTGGATAATATTACGAGAATTTGTAATTTAGATGTAGAAAAAATTCTCAATTTTTGTCAGCAAAGATTACAAGCTTGGCAGTCAATGGCACCAGTAATTTCTTCACCTTATCAACGTCCATATCTTTGGATTCAGAATACAAATAATCCCCAAAAAATCTTGTTAGATACAGAAAAAAATTTGACTCACTGGTTAAAAGGGTTAAGTTTACGCCATTTAGCAGTAATTTTAAATCAAGATGAACTCCAGTTAGCAAAAAACATATACCCTTACATTATCAATGGGGGAATTGTACTCCATGCACCAGATCCACCCTTTGATAAATTACCAATGAGTAACGGGGAAAGCAATTCTTTAATTATGCAATCAGAAAATCCCTTTATAGTTGGTAGTAATCAAGGGGTAATTGGTAATGGGAGAAAGTATAACACCAAAGCTGAATCTGAAAATGTAAATCCTGCCACCACTGGACGCAAACATTATAAAATTGTGGCTGTAGATGAAAGTCTTACATTATTAAGAGAAATTAGTCGTTTCTTGGACGATGAAGTTTTTTCTGTAATTACTATTAGCGAACCATTACATGCACCAATTTCCATTATTCGTCATCAACCAGATTTGATATTAGTAGATTTGAACATGGCAGGAATTGACGGTTATGAATTATGTCGGATGATTCGCAGTAATTCTAAGTTTAAACATACTCCCATTATTATGGTTACTGGTACTAAAGGAATTGTAGAGCAAGTTAAAGCCAGGTTTATGGGGGTATCGGGGTATTTAAGTAAACCATTCACTAGGGCAGATTTACTGAAGATTATATTTATGCATTTAAGTTGAGTTACAACCCCGACAACTTCTGTGAAGTCGGGGCTGAATTGTAAAATTTTATTAAAATTTTCAAAATCGTCTTTTTATGCCATTTTTAGCGAGTTTGATAACCATTATCATTTGGCGCGCGACGAGATTTCAGGGTTTACAGATACCAAA
>JAAUYD010002319.1_pt1 | contig 32757 bp, 27 predicted proteins | sample 7278101 | NCBI WGS metagenome assembly JAAUYD01 (sample SAMN14350128, study PRJNA611818) | marine sediment metagenome | isolation source: surface marine sediment (0.6m) | place: French Polynesia: Moorea | collected 2018-08
CTTCACCCGCTTGCGGGTTCCCGCCCTGCTCCTGAACGACGGCGCGTTCGGAGGCGAAGAGTCTCCCGGCGTGCATTGGCGCACCGAGCAGGACACGCCGGAGCTCTCGTCTGCCGAGAGCCTCGAGGCCGTGGGCGACGTGCTGGCCCACGCGATCCGCGCGCAGACCGGACGCTGGCAGCGCATCGACTCGATGATGGCGAGCTCGCCCGACGAGGACGAGGTCGAGCGCGCCGCCGAGGAGACCCGCGCGGAAGCCGCGCCGGCCAGCGAGCCGGACACGGCGGAAGCCGGGCCGTCGGAGGCGGCCGTCGCGGACGGGTGGGAGAACACCGCCGCCGCGGACGCGTCGGACGCCAATGCGGAGGCGCCGGCCATGCCCGAGGCCCCGGCGGAGGTCTCGCAGTGAGCATCCGGATCGCCCTCCTCGCCATCGCCTGGCTGGCTTCGGTCGGAGCCTCGGCCGAAGTCCGGGTCGTGATCGACTCGCCCGCTCCCGGCCAGACGCTCGAGGACCACGTCCACCAGGCGCGCATCGAGGGCCGCGCCTCGGCCGAGACCGAGGCGCCCGACGTCTTCGACGTGATGCTCGTGCTCGACGTCTCGCACTCGACCCGGGCCGCCAGCGGCTCCGACGTCGACGGCGACGGCACCATCGGGCTGAACCCGCGCCACGAGCTGCTCCCGCCGGGCGCCGTCGCAGGCGACACGCTCTCCACCGATCCCCAGGACTCGATCCTGTACGCCGAGATGCTCGCCGCGCGCACCCTGCTCGAGGGGCTCGACCCGAACCGCGTGCGGGTGGGCCTCATCTCCTTCGCCGGCGAGGTCAACCCGATCACCGGACGACGGCTGCGCATCGACCAGGAGGACGCCTGGCTCGAGATGCCGCTCACCAGCGACTACGACGCGGTGCGCGCCCGCCTCGATTCGATCCTCGCCCGAGGCGCCAGCGGCGCCACCAACTTCTCCGCGGGCGTGCGTCTCGCGATCCGCGAGCTGGCCGGGCTCTCCGGTGCGCGCAGCATGCCGCGTCCCGGCGCGCGGCGGGTCGTGCTGTTCCTGACCGACGGGCTCCCGACGCTCCCGGCCGGCAAGGGCAACGAGTCCGACCCGGGCGACAAGGAGGCGGCGATCCGGGCCGCCGAGCTGGCGCGCAAGGCGGGCATCACGGTCAACACCTACGCGCTCGGCCACGGGGCGCTGCAGTACCCGAAGACGGTCACCGAGATGGCGCGCCTCACCCTCGGCACCTTCACGCCGATCCAGAAGCCCGGCGACATCATCATGGTGCTACGCGGCGTGTCGTTCGCCGACGTCGAGGACGTGGTCGTCACCAACCTGACGACGGGCGACTTCTCGACCGACGTCAGCCTCAACCCCGACGGCAGCTTCACCGGCTTCGTGCCCGTGCGAGAGGGCAAGAACCGCGTGCGCGTGAGCGCCCTGGCGAGCGACGGCAGCAAGGGGGCCGCTGAATTCGACCTGCTCTTCGATCACCAGCAGTTCGGCGGGCGTGCCCCGATGGCGGAGCTGGAACGCATCCGCGAGCAGAACAAGCAGCTCGAGATCCACCGCCTCGAGATGGACATCGAGGCCTTCCGCGAGCAGCAGCGCAAGGAGCTGCTGCTCAGGGCAGAGCCTCGGTCCGACCCGGAGGGTGGGGTAGGGGATCGAACCGAGGCCCCTTGAGCGTCTACCGGAAGCCGTCCACACAACTTCCGACGCTCCCTGAGACTCACATGTAGTCGGTGAGGCGATCCTCGACGGCGCCCGCCTCGAGCTTCGCGAGGGCGCCCTTCTCGATCTGGCGCACCCGCTCACGCGACAGGCCCATCTCGTCACCGAGCTGCTGGAGGGTCCGCGGCTCCTGGCCGCGAATCCCGAAACGCTGCTCCACCACCGAGCGCTCGCGCTCGTCGAGGGTCTCGAGCAGTCGCTCGATCCGCTCGGGAAGGCCCAGGCCGTCGATGGGCGCGATCGGGTCGCGCGCGTCGGGCTCCGCCAGCCGCTCGGAGAGGGACAGGCCCTCGTCCTCGTCGTCGGTCGGCTGGTCGAGGTTGGCGGTGTGGGCGTCCGCGGAGAGCACGTCCGAGAGCTCGGACTCGGTGATCCCCAGGATCTCGGCGATCTCCGCCTGCGTCGGGGGACGTCCATTGCTCGGCTCGAACTCCGAGAGGACGCGCCGGTAGCGGATGAGCCGGTCGTACACGTGGGAGGGGAGTCGCACGGTACGGGACTGCCGCTGCACGGCGCGAATGAAGGCCTGCTGGATCCACCAGGCCGCGTAGGTCGAGAACCGGAAGCCGCGCTGCTCGTCGAACTTCTCGACGGCTCGGACCAGCCCGAGGTTGCCCTCCTGGATCAGGTCGAGGAAGGGCAGGTCGAGGTGGCGATAGTCCTTGGCCATGGACACGACCAGCCGCAGGTTGTGCCGGACGAAGGTCTCCTTGGCCTCGGCGTAGTTCTCGCGGGCCTGGGCCAGGCGCGAGAGCACAGAACCCAGCTCCGCGCGCTCGAGCCCGAGCTTCTTCGGGTTGCGCCGCAGCGGCAGGGACTGAACCTCGCTCTCGAGCTCGAGCAGCAGATCGGCGCGCGGCTCGACGGCGTCGAAGGCGCGTCGCAGCTTGGCCGCGGCGCGACGGGCCGCCGTCGTGCGGCCCGACTCGATGGCGGTGCGGAAGTGGCCGACGACGCGGTCGAGACCGTCGAGCGCTTCGTCGACGCGGCCCCCGACGTCGCCCTCCTCCGAGCGATAGCCCTCGCTCAGGATGCCGGTCACGCGATCCGCGTTGCGCAGCACGGCCCAGCGGCCGTGGATCCACTCGGCGGAGTAAGGGATCGCGGCCAGCGAGCTGCGCAGCTCGGCCAGCGAGACCTTCATGCGCGTCGCCAGGTCCACCTCGTCCGAGGCCTGGAGCACCGGGATGTGCCGGATGTCCGCCAGGTAGTGATGCAGCGGATCCTGGTAGTCCGAGTCCGAGGAGGGGGCCAGGACGCGAGCCCGGCTGCGGCTGCCCGTGGAGATCGAGCGGCTGCGGCGCTTCGTCAGGCTCCGAGGGGCCGACGCTTCGATTCGCTGGGGAGAGTGACTGTCCATGATTCCCTCCGATCCGAATGGGCGCAGAGAGAAAGCTACGGAAGTGTCGAGATTTTGTCCAGATAAAATCTCGACAATCAGTCTTTTGTTCAGATTTCAGAGTGGACAGACCTGGACAAGCGTCAGCGGGGCCTTCTTGCCACGCCGCGGTGCGTCAAGGCGCAGCGGTGCCAACTGGGGCCCAAGCTGGGGCCCGAGCTGGGTCCCGGAGCGGGTGGGGTCGGCCGCTGCAGACGCAGCTCAGGCTTCGGCAGGAGGGCCCGGGCGAGGGTCCTCGGCGAAGCGGGCGCGGGCCAGGGGCTAGAGGGGGAGGAGCGCGGGATCGCTGATCTCGCGCGACTTGAGCTTGCCGCCCTCGTAGTAGGACTTGATGTCGATCTCGCCGTCGCCGTTCTTGTCTTCGTTGCGCTGCTTCAGCACGGGCTTGCCGGCCACGTGCTCGTAGGTCTCGAAGGTGTCCGGCCGGCCGTCGCCCGAGGTGTCGCGCTCGACCCGCTCCTCGACCTCGCGGTTGCCTTCGGTTCGGTAGTGCGTCCAGGTATCGATGCGGCCGCTGCCGTCGGTGTCCTCTTCCACCCGGACGAGCTTGCGGTTCTCGTAATGGAGCGTGCGGTCGATGGTGCCGTTGTTGTTGGAGTCGTGGCGCTCTTCGATCAGGGAGCCGCCCTCGAAGACGTAGGACGCGTCGTTGCGGCCGTCGTGGTTGCGATCGACGTCGCGCGAGGCCATGCGGCCGTCGCGGCCGTAGCGCTCGAACTCGTCGGGGCGGCCGTCGTTGTTCGTGTCGCGGTCGACGGCCGAGACGATGCCGGCGTCGTAGGTCGTCCAGGCGTCGACCTTGCCGTCGTAGTCCTCGTCGTTCTCCTTGCGCACCATCGCGCCGGTGGCCGGATCCAGGTAGCGGACCTCCTCGGCAGCGCCGTCGCGGTCGGCATCGAGGCTGCGCACGACCACGTCCCGCGGCTGGGGGCCTCCCCACTGGCCGGCCGGGATCGTGCGGCGTTCCTCGTCGAAGATCGACTCGGGCAGCGAGCGCAGCTCGGGCGCCTCGGGCGCGGCCCTCGGATCCGCCAGCGTCGCGATCTCTTCCGGCGACTTCGTGACGGTCGCTTCCTGCGCCTCGACCTCGCGCAGCGCCTCGCCCTGCTCGATGGTCCGCAGCAGCTCTTCCTGGCGGCGCAGCTCGGCCTCGATCTCGGACTCGAGCGAGTCCTGGCGCGCGACCTCCTGCTCGATCTGCGCCTCGAGCTCGGCCTCGCGGCTGCTCTGCTGGGGATTGCCGGGGTACGGGTAGCCGCCTCCGCCTCCGCCGCCGCCACCGAACGGCGTCGAGCCCATGATCGCGCCGTAGACGAGCATCGTGACGCCACCGACGGCCGCTCCGATCGGCCCGGCCTGGCCGCCGATGATCGCGCCCATCAGCAGGCCTTCCATCGCGCTCGCAGCGCGCTGTCCGGCGGAGGGGCCGCCCGTGGTCTGGCGCGAGGGCGGCGCGGGGGGAAGCGGCGGCAGCGGGCTGCCGACCGGCGTCGTCGCGCTCGGCGAAGCGGGCGTACCCGCGTTGCCCGGTGCCTGCGCGTTGCCGGGCGTCGAGACCGAGCCCGGATCCTGCCAGACCGTTCCCGACGCCGGTGCGGGGGCTTGCCCGCCCGCCGGAGCGCCCGCCGGAGGCCAGCCCGGGGCGGGCGGCGGCGGCGGGCTCGCGCAGGCGACCGTCACGGAAAGGGCCGTGATCAGACACAGACCGAGGCGAAACGAATGGCCCGGTGAGAGGCTCGTACCCCGTGAGGGGCTCGGAACGGGGGTCGCGGCTCGACCGGGCGCTGTCGAGTGGAGGCGCGGCATGGACATCAGCCTTCCCATCATAGGTAGCATATGGCGAGGCCGCAGACGGGCGTTGAGTCGTGGGCCGGAAACGACGCAGTGCGGCGCCGCGACCCTCGTCGGGACCTCTGGCCCCCTCCCCATGGACCCTCCGGCTTCACGAGCAATGCTGCCATTGTGACGATATGCTGACGCAGTGCATCGGAGGGGCACGGCGCCCGGCGCCGGGAGGTGCGAGGCATGAAGGACGAGGCAGAGGCGGGAGACCCGGCGAATTCGGGCGATCCGGAGCAGCCGGACCCGACTCGCCCGGTCCAACGGCAGCCGGAGGCTCAACCGGAGCCGGAGGACGCTCCGTGGGTCTGACCCTCATCCGCAAGGGCGATCCCCGACGGCCGCCCAAGGACCCTCACGTCGCGCTCGTGCTCGCCGGCGGCGCCGTCTCCGGCGGCGCCTTCAAGGTCGGCGGCCTGAAGGCCTTGGACGACTACCTCGTCGACCGCCGGGTCACCGACCTCGACACCTACGTGGGCCTCTCGGCCGGCTCGCTGCTCGGCGTCTCGCTCGCAGCCGGCATCACCCCGGACGAGATGGTGAAGGTGCTCGAGGGCACATCCGCGCGCTTCGACCAGCTCACGCCCATCCACTTCTACAACCCGAACGTGCGGGAGTTCGTCGAGCGACCCTTCAAGTTCGCCTACGACCTCGTGACCTACTTCCCGGGCGTGGCCTGGGAGCTCGGGAGCCAGGTCTCGGAGCTGCCGAGCTCGCTCGGTCCGCTGGTGCGCCGCTTCGCGAGGCAGCCCACCTACGCCAACGCCGAGGCCTTCGCGATCAAGCTGATCGAGCACGTCTCGCCCACCCGCGAGATCCCCTCGCTCACCAACCACATCCCGACGGGGTTCTTCGACAACAGCTCGATCGAGCGGTGGCTGCGCAAGAACCTCGAGCGCGTCCGGCTCCCCAACGACTTCGCCGCCTTCGAGCGCAAGCGCGGCCGCCGCCTCTACGTGGCGGCCTGCGACGTGGACACCGCGGAGCGCGTGGTGTTCGGCGCCGACGAGGCCTGCGACGTGACGATCTCCGAGGCCGTGCAGGCCTCGACGGCGCTGCCGATCTTCTACCGGCCGCCTCGCATCAACGGCATCGACTACATGGACGGCGGCATCCGGAACACCGCCAACATCGACGTGGCCATCGAGAAGGGGGCGGACCTCGTCATCTGTTACAACCCCTTCCGGCCATTCCTGAACCGCATCGACGACGAGAGCGGCTCGCCCTACTTCGCGGCGGGACGCTATCTGGCGGACCGGGGCGCCAAGACCTTCATCAACCAGGTGTTCCGAACGCTGCTCCACAGCCGGCTCAAGCTCGCGCTACAGCGCTACCTGGCCGACGACCGCTTCCGCGGCGACATCGTCCTGCTGGAGCCCCGGGAGCACGACGCCGAGTTCTTCGGCATGAACCCGCTGGCCTTCTGGAAGCGCTCGGACGCGATCCGCCAGGGCTTCGAGTCGGTGCGGGTCACCATCGAGCAGAACTTCGACCAGCTCGAGCCCTTGCTCGGCCGCTACGGCCTGCGCATGGATCGCCGCGCGGCCCGGCGCCGGGCCTCGCGCATGCGGGCGGCCCGGAAGTGGAAGGTCAGCGACGGCGGAGCGGCCCAGCCGCCGACGACGCCCCACCTGCGGGTGGTCCGGAGCCGCTAGGCCGGCCTCGAGCGACTTCCGGCGGCCCATCGCGGGGACCCGCCCGCGACGGATTGGCGAAGTTTGCTCCCCCGGGGGTTTTTCGCTACCGTTTGACTCTCGCGTCAGCGGCGCCCCCAGGAGTCTTCTCGGCCTCGGGCCGGTCTCAAGCGGGCTGCCACGTCTCCTGGCGCCTTCCCCACGATGTGCACCCTGCTTCTCCTTCACCGGTGCTTCCCTGAGGCCCCGCTCGTCGTCGGTGCGAATCGCGACGAGTACCTCGACCGCCCGGCCGAGCCGCCGACGCTGCGCGCGCTCGGCGAGCGACGCATCGTTGCGCCCCGGGATCAGCGGGCCGGTGGGACCTGGCTCGGCCTCAACGACCGCGGGGTGTTCGCGGCCCTCACCAACCGGCCGGTGGCGTCGCCGGACCGGACGCTCCGCTCCCGCGGGCTGCTGGTCGAGGACGCGCTGCGGGCCGAGAGTGCGAAGCAGGCGGCCGAGGCCCACCTGAGCCTGCCCGCCGACGCCTACAACCCCTTCAACCTGGTGGTCTGCGACGGCCTCGACGCCTTCGTCGTGGTCTACGACGGAGCGCCCCGGCTGGAGCGGCTCGAGCCGGGCGCCCACGTGATCGGCAACGCGGACCCGAACGACGCCGGCCACCCCAAGGTCGCCCGGCTGCTCGAGGAGATCCGGCCGGTCGCCGCGGGGCCCATCGACGGCGCGCTCGAAGGGCTCTCCGGAATCTGCCGCGCCCACACGCGCGCCGACGGCCGCCTCGGCGAGACCTGCATCCACACCGAGGCCTACGGGACCCGGAGCTCGACCCTGCTGACCCAGGGGTCCGCCGGCCCGCTGCTGCACTTCGCAGACGGCGCGCCCTGCGAGACCCCGTACGAAGACCTGACCCCGCTCCTGCACGATCTCGGCCAGCCGGCCGCGAGCGCGACGGAGCCTTCCCAGAGGAACCCGGCTTGAGACGTATCGGTAGCAACATTCGCAAGCAGAACACGGATGCCAAGAGCAACCGGATCATCAAGAACATCATCCGCTACTCGGACGACGAGAAGCCCAAGAACGACTACCCGAAGAAGATCGTCTCGCCGACGAAGCCCTCGAAGTGCTGCACGGACGAGAACCGGGAGACCGTGGGCAACGTGCGCGAGGTCGACGGCTTCAAGTTCTGCTACCGCATCTGCCAGAGCTGCGGTCACGCGGTTCGCTTCTACTACCCGGCGGCCGAAGGCACCAGCGACGCCGTCAAGAGCTACCGCTCGTGGAAGCGCTACCTGGTGCAATAGCGCCGATGCCATAGAGGCCGAATCGAGCGGGGCGCCTTCGGGTGCCCCGCTCGTCGTTTCCGGAGCCGCACTCGGCCCGAAGCCCCCTTCAACCCGCGTCCGGGAGATCCCCTTGAAGCTCTCCGAAGCCGAGTCGTGGCTCGACGGACGCATCAACCACGAGCGGGCTCCCGGCTACTCGGGCGCGCGGCTGGATCTCTCGCCGATCCGGGCCCTGCTCGGCGGCCTGGGCAACCCCGAGCGCGGGCTTCGCGTCCTGCACGTCGCGGGCTCGAAGGGCAAGGGGTCGGTGGCGTTGATCTCCGAGGCCTTGTGCGAGGCGGTGGGCCTGCGGACCGGTGTCTTCACCTCGCCCCACCTCGAGCGTTGGACGGAGCGCTTCCGCATCGACGGGGCCGAGGTCTCCGGCGAGCGGTTGGGCGAGGCGGTCGCGCGGGTGCGTCCGGTGGCCGAGGCGCTCGATGCCGGCCCCGATGCGCCGACCTGGTTCGACGTCACGACCGCGGCGGCGCTCTGCCTGTTCGCCGAGGCCCGGGTCGACGTCGCGATCCTCGAGGTGGGCCTCGGCGGTCGCCTCGACTCCACCAACGTCGTCCTGCCCGCGGTCTGCTGCATCACGAGCATCGAGCTCGAGCACACCGAGCGCCTCGGCACGACCCACGCGGCGATCGCCGGCGAGAAGGCCGGCATCCTGAAGCCCGGCGTGCCCTGCGTCGTCGGGCGCCTCTCGCCCGAGGCGCTCGGTGCGGTCGAGAAGCGAGCGGCCGAAGTCGGCGCCCCGCTGCATCGCGAGGGGGCGGAGATCGCGCTCTCCACGACGGCGCGTGGGATCGACGGCTCGACCCTCGCGCTCGACGACGGCGCCCTGCGCCTCGAGGTGGAGGTCGCGGCGCCCGGGCCGCATCAGGCCCGCAACGCCGGCCTCGCCCTGGCCTGCGTGCATCGGCTCCTCCCCGATCGGAACGACGAGCTCCGGGCGGCGGCCGGCGCCGTGCTGCCCCGGCTGCAGGTTCCGGGCCGCGTCGAGATCGTCGGGCGCGAGCCCATGCGGGTGGTGGACGCGGCGCACACCGAGGCCTCGCTGCGCGCCCTGATGGAGGTGCTCTCGGGAGTCCCGCGCGAGCGTGCACACGCCGTGCTCTCGATCTCCGAGGGCAAGGACCTGGCGCTCCTGTGCGAGATCCTGGCCCCGGGCTTCGACCACTTCACCCTCACGCGGGCGGAGCCCACGCGCTCGGCGGCGCCCGAAGCGCTGCGCGACCTCCTCGCTGCGAAGGCCTCCGGGGCTCGCATCGACGTCGAGCCCGATCCCGAGCGCGCCTTGTCCGTGGCGCTCTCGACCGCCGGCCCTCGGGACCTCTTGTGTGCCACGGGATCGTTCTATCTGGCCGGGCCCGCGCGCCGGCGCTGGGCGGAGCCCTCCGATGGCGGCTGAGGCTTCGGCCCAGGCCGAGGAGCACTTCCAGCGCGAGGTGCGCGAGCACCTGCGGCGCAACTATGCCGCGCACCTCACCCACGGGCTGCTCGGCCAGACCGGCTTCCGGCTGATCAACGCACCCACCTTCATCCCGGCCTACGTCGATCTCATCTCCGGCGGCTCGGCCCTGGCGGTGGGCGCGGCGCGCGCCTTCCAGTCGCTCGGGATGTGTCTCTCGCCGCTGCTCGGCGCGTCGTTGATCGAGCACCGCAAGAAGGTGCTGCCCGTGGGCTTCCTGGTGGGCGGCGCCATGCGCGTGCAGGTCCTCGGGCTCGCGCTCGCGGGCTTCTTCTTCGGGGGGACGCCGGCGCTGCTCTCGGTGTTCTTCTTCCTCGGTCTGTTCGGCTTCTTCCTCGGGATGCAGGGGGTGGTCTTCAACTTCCTGATCTCGAAGGTGATCCCCGTCGACGTGCGCGGCCGCCTGCTCGGTCTGCGCAATGCCCTCGCAACGGTGACCGCCGCGCTCGTGGGTATCGTGGGCGGGCGCCTCATCGACGTCGATCTCTTCGGCAACGGCTACGCGGCGACCTTCCTCGTGGCCTTCGTGTTGACGAGCCTCGGCCTCCTGAGCCTCTCGTTCATGAAGGAGCCGGAGTCGCCGGAGGTCCGGGAGAACACGAGGCTCGGGGCGCGCCTTCGCGACGTGCCGGCCCTGCTGCGCGCCGACCCGGCCTTCACCCGCTTCTTCCTCGCCCGGGCTCTCGCGACCATGGGGCGCATGTCCGTGCCCTTCTACGTGATCTACGCGGGCACCCAGATGGAGATCAGCGGCGCGACCCTCGGCAACCTGAGCGGCGCGTTCGTGATCGCCCAGGGCGGGAGCAACCTCTTGTGGGGCGCCGTGGCCGACCGGAGCGGCTTCCGCCTGGTCTTCCTGCTCTCGCTGGTGCTGTGGATGGCCTCGGCGCTGCTGCTGCTCTCGACCACCGGCGAGTTCGCGCTCCTCGCCGTGATGTTCGGCCTCGGCGCCGGCCTCGGCGGCTTCATGATGGCCGGCCAGAACCTCGTGCTCGAGTTCGGCGAGCGCGAGGACCTGCCGTTGCGCATCGCGCTCTCCAACACGGGCTCCGAGCTCGCCGGCGTGATCGGGCCGCTACTCGCGGGCGTGCTGGCCATGGCGTCGGGCTACCCGGCGGTGTTCTGGACGGCGATCGCGTTCCAGGCGATGGGGCTCTTCGCGGTGCTCTGGCTCGTGCCCGACCCGCGTCACACGCGCGCCTAGCGGCGGCGGGCCCGCGCCCGGCCGAGCATCCCGACGCCGAGGAGTGCCACCGGAAGCAGCGCCGGCTCGGGCGCCGGGTGCGCCACGGGCCGGAAGAGCTCGAGCGTGCTGACGCAATCGGCGACATCGAAGCCGTCGACCCGCCCGGAGCAGCCGGTGGTGTAGCTCGGCCCCTCGTCCTGGAAGAACACCGAGTCGAAGAAGTCGCTGAAGAAGATCGTGAGGCGGTCGCCAGGCAAGAAGAACTCGACCCCTGCCGTGTTCGGGAAGTCGCCGAATCCCAGGGTGTCGCTTCGGATCGTGCCGAAGGCGCCCTGGGAGAAGAAGCGGTCGAACGACGAGAACACGATCGGGGTGGCGACGCTTCCGGGCTCATCGGGTGCGACGAAGCTCGCCGAGAACGTGTGGATCATGCTCAGGATGAATTGGCCGACGGCGTCGGGCTCGAGGAAGGTGACGGCGAGCGGGTCGACCTCGAGGGTCACGTCGCGCAGCCCGAACGTCCAGGCATTGCCGTCCACCTCGGACACGATGGTGGCCGAGAACTGGTAGCTGGGGCCTGAGACGGAGACTGAAGGGGCAGTGACGTCGAAGCGAGCATTCGTCGAGCCCGAGTCGTCGGCGCAGCCGGTCGCGAAGTCCGTCAGGGTGCAGTTCACCGAGACCTCGAGGCCGAAGTCGAAGCGCGTCTCGAAGCCGGCGGCGGCCCAGTCGAGGGGCTCGAGCTTCACGGCGGCGGCGGGCGTCGCCAGCAGCAGACCTAGCACGGGAACGAAGAGGCGAGAGATGGGGTGCACGGGGGGTCCTCCTCCGACGGGTTCGTCGGAGGAGTGGCTCTCCACATCGGGATGTGGCGTTCTCGCCTCCCTCAGAGCCCTTCACACAGCACGCGGAGCTCGCGGAAGACGTCGCGGAGCTCGGTGTCGTCGCGCGGCGGGGCCGGGGCGCGGCCCCGCTCGAGAGCGCGGGCGGCGCGCCGCAGGCTCGCCACCGACTTCCGGATCCGGGTCCCGGTGATCTCGAAGTTCGAGGGGCGGCTGCGCGCATCCCAGAGCCGCTTCAGGGTCCGACCGAGGACGCGCTGCTCGTCGGCGAGGGCGGCCAGGCGCTTGGCCAGGCGCTTGCGCGCGCGCGCGTCGAGGCTCGCGGGGTCCTCGCGCCAGGCGAGCCACTCGAGAGCGGCGAGGCTCTTGGCCACGGCGAAGCGCGATGCGTCGAGCGCGTAGTCGATCTCGTCGAAGGTCAACGGGTCGGCCTCGCGCAGCGCATCCATGCCGGCCAGTCGCTCGCGGAACGCGTCGAGCCTACGGCCGCTCCGCTCGAGGGCCTTGCTTCGCGCCTGGCGGTGGAAGAAGGCGCGGTCCACGTCGTCGAAGAACAGGAACTGGAGGGCGGAGCCGTTGAATACCGGGAAGCCGGCGTCGTGGACGTCGCCGAGCATCCGATAGGCGCGCGCCGCGCCGCGGGCGCCGCCGAACACCTGGTGGTCGAAGGCCTGGTCGAATGCCTTCTCGTCGACGGGGCCCGACCAGGCCTCCTGGGCCGCCCAGGCGTAGGCCAGCCAGGAGTTGCCGAGCAGGTTGTAGTGGCCGAAGTCGCCCCAGTCGGTGCAGACCAGGCCCATCGCGTCGTGACGGCGGCCGGCGTCGGCCCAGCCGGAGATGTTGGCCAGGCTGTTCGCCACCCGGGGAAACAGGCAGTTCCAGGTCGAGGTCCCGGGGCAGACGACGAAGGGGATGCCGCGCTCGGCGAAGACGCGTACCCGATCGAAGTCGAGCTGCGCCTCGTACCACCAGTCGAGCATCACCAGATCCCGGGGCAGGTGCTCGACCTGTTCGGGGTGGCTGTGCACGACGTCGCCCCAGATCATCAGACGGCGGTCGCGGGCGCGCGCCGCCGCGTGCAGCCGCTTCACGTGCTCGACGTAGACGCCTCCCGGGCCGAGCTCGGCCTCGCGTGCCTTCGACTTCCCGCGGCCGAGATCCCAGGGCTCGTCGCAGTTCGCGTTCCAGTAGCCCGAGCGGAAGTTCGGCAGGTACTCGTCGAGGAGGTCGTCGATCAGCTCGTAGGTTCCCGGCTCGGCGGGCGAGAGCGACCAGCCGAGCTCGGACTCGGCCAGGTGCGCGTAGCGCGGGAGCTTGAGCACGTGTCCCATGTGGCCGAGCGCCTGCAGCGTCGGGATCAGCTCGACGCCGCGCTCGGCGGCGTACTGGTCGAGCGCGCGCAGGCTCTCGGCGGTGAGCGGCGACGCGTCCGCGCCGATCTCCGGATGGCGGCGGAAGCGAAAGGTGTGCTCGGTGTAGAGCATGAGGGCGTTGAGCTTGAGCGCCGCGCAGCGGTCCACGAGCTCGCGCAGGGACGCGTCGCTCGGCACCTTGCCCCGCGAGACGTCCAGCATCACGCCGCGCAGGCCGAAGCGCGGAGCGTCCTCGATCCGACAGCAGGGGATGCGGCCGCGCGAGTCGACGAGCTGGGCCAGGGTGGTGGCGCCGTGGCGAAGCCCGGCGGCGCCGTCGCCCTCGATCCGGATGGCTTCGCGCCCGACCTCGATCGCGTACGCCTCGCCCGCGTCGCCGCGGCGAACGAGCTCGATGCGTGGCCCGAGCTCGGCGAGTCGCTCGTGGGTCTCGACGCAGAGCACGCGCCCGGTGTGCGTCGCCAGCCGATCTCGCAGACGCTCCGCGCACTGGAAGTCCTCGTGCGCGCTCCCCGCCCGGAGCACCAGCGGCGTGCCCACGGCCAGCGCGAAGTGGCCTCCGGTGGGCTCCGCCCGATCGGGGCGGGGCAGGAGCGGCGGAAGTCGCGTCGCCATCGGCGGGGTCTTAGCAGGCCGCCCGGGCTTCTCGCAGGCCGTCGTCCGAAGACACGAAGCGCCCGGGCTGGCACCTCGCGTGAGCGAGGGGAGGGGTTGCCGGCCCGGGCGCCGAGGGGACGTGTCTTGATACCTGGGTAGAGCAAAGCGTGTGCCATTCCCCACGATTTGAGCAACGTGCGCATCCAGATGCCTGGAATCGAAGCGGAATCGTGCTCCCGGTCAGGGCTTCCCCCGCCCTCCGAGCCACCCCCGTCGGGGTGAGCAGTGACACAATTTGTGTCCCCGCTTTCACACCACGGCGCCGTTTCGGGGCAGATCGCCCCCACAGGAACGCCCTAGGAGGGGGTTTCGGTGATCTCCGTCACCACCGCTCCGACGTGGTCGGCGGTCGTTCCGCAGCAGCCGCCGACCACCCGGGCGCCGGCCTCGAGCCAGACCGTGGCCTCTCGGGCGAAGTCGCCGGCGGAGAGCGCCTCGCGAAAGCCGCCACCGGGAAGCGGTGGCCCGAGGTTCGGGTGGACGGAGAAGTCGCGCCCGCAGGCGCGGAGCACCGCCAGGGATTCCGGTAGAGCGGAGGTCGCCAGGCAGTTCACCCCGACGCCCAGGGGGTCGAACGCCGAGACGGCGCGGATGGCCGCCTCGAGAGGCTCGCCCGAGAGCAGGCGGGCATGCTCGTCGACCACGAAGCTCACCCAGCAGGGCCGTTCGACGCGAAGCACGGCTTCGGCGGCCGCGACCGCCTCTCGCACGCAGTTCAGCGTCTCGGCGAGGATCAGGTCGACCCCGGCTTCCGCCAGGTGCCTCGCGTGGGCCCGGTGCTCGGCTTCGAGAGGCCCGTTCCCGGGAACGAGATCCGGCCGATAGCAGTCCTCGAGCGGCGGCTGGGAGCCGACCACGAAGAGGGGCCGGCTCGCCTCCTCCGCCGTCTCGTTCGCCGCGCGACGCGCCAGGGACACGGCCTGCCGGGTGAGCTCGCCGGCCCGGTCCGCCATCCCCACCGCGGCCAGGGTACGCGCCTGGGTGCGGAACGTGTTGGCGGTGAGCCAATCCGCTCCCGCGCGTGCCGCGGCCCGGTGCACCTCGAGCACCGCCTCCGGCGAGTCGAGCAGCGCCCAGGTGGACCAGAGGGGTAGCTCACAGCGCAGCCCCCGCGCCTCGAGCGCGGTGCCCATGGCCCCGTCGAGCACCGCGACCTTTCGACCCGCGAAGCGACGCGGGAAGAAGTCCTCCGCCTTCATTCCGGCTTCCGCCGGGGGAAGGAGCCTCCCGCCTCGGCTCCGCCGTTATACTGCTCGCCCATGCAGGGTCCGTCCGCTCAGGGTCCGTCCGCTCTGGTGCGCCACGAAGCCGTCGGCGTCGTCGAGCCCACCCGGCTCGCGATTCGCTTCTCGAACGATCCGCATCCCGAGCCTAGCGACGACGGGCGCTACCCGAGCGAGTTGGCGAGCGTCCCGCTCGAATCCGGCGTGCATCTCGTGGGGCCCTTCGAGGTGGCCGTCGGCATCGACTCCACCGGCCCCGAGGCCGAGGTCGCCGTCACCGTGCGCTCGGCCGCCGATCGCACCCTGCGCCTCGAGTCGGTGATCCTCGGCTCACGCCTCACGGGCCCGTCGACCGCGGACCTCCGCTTCCTGCGTCACGGCTGGCAATCGTGGTCCTTCACGGGGTCGCGCCCCCTTACCGACGCCGGCGAAACACCCTTCCCGTCGGGCCCCTGGGTGCGCTCCTTCCACCACGGCATGGGCGCCCCCGCCGCGGATCGGGCCGGCTGGCACGAGTCGGATCTGGTGAGCGTGGTGGGAACGCCGGGCGGCGCGTGTCTGCTGGGCGTGCTCGAGCGCGGCGTCGGCACCGGGCTCGTGTACCTCCGCAAGGGGGCCGACGACGTCGCGCTCGAGGCCGAGATCCAGCTCGAGGTGCCGATCTCGCCGCTCGAGACCGTGGCCCCCGAGCCCATCCGCCTGGCGCTCGGCCCCGACGAGAACGCGCTGCTCGAGTCCTATGCCGACGCCCTCGGCCGCCGTTCGGAGGCCCGCACTCACGCACCCTTCCAAACGGGCTGGTGCAGCTGGTACCAGTTCTTCAACGGCATCACCGAAGAGAAGCTGCTGCGGAACCTCGAGGTCCTGGCCAAGCGACGCGGCGAGATCCCCATCGACGTGGTGCAGCTCGACGACGGCTACCAGCGTGCCATCGGCGACTGGCTGGTGACCGGCGACGGCTTTCCCCGCGGCATCGCGCCCATCGCCGAGGCGATCCGCGACGCGGGCTTCCGGCCCGGCATCTGGACGGCGCCTTTCTCCGTGGTGCCCGAGAGCCGCGTCTACCAGGCCCATCCCGAGTGGTTGCTGCGCTACGGGGACGGCCTCCACCGCGGCTTCCTGCATCCCACCTGGACGAAGCCCGGCCACGTCTTCGTTCTCGACACCTCGCGGGACGACGTCTGCGAGCATCTCATGCGGGTGTTCGCCGGCCTCACCGGGATGGGCTTCACCTATCACAAGATCGACTTCCTGTTCATGGTGGCCATGCGCTGCCAGTCCCACGACCCGCGGGTCACTCGCGCCGGGCGCCTGCGTCGCGGGCTCGAGGCGATTCGCCGCGGCGCCGGCGAGGACGCCTTCGTGCTCGGTTGCGGAAGCCCGCTGGGCGCGGCCGTCGGCCACGTCGACGGCATGCGCATCGGGCCCGACGTCGCGCCCTTCTGGGAGCCGCGCCCCTTGATCCCGGCCCCGGGGATCGAGCCCGTCGAGCCCTCGACGAAGAACGCCATTCGCAACGTGCTGGCGCGCGCCTGGATGCATCGGAGGCTCTGGCTCAACGATCCCGACTGCCTGATGGTGCGCGAGCAGGGCACCGAGCTCTCGGTGGATCAGGTGCGCTCCCTGGCCGGCGCGATCGCCGCGACGGGCGGAATGCTGATCTTCTCCGACGACGTTCCGCGCCTCGGCGAAGCGGAGCTCGAGCGGGTGCGTGAGGTGGCGGCGCTCGGTCGCGAGGTGGATGCCGGCGCCCAGCGCGGAACCGCACGCGCGGTCGGGCTGCTCGAGAGCGAGATCCCCGCCGGCGTGGTGGGGAGCGGGCCCGAGGGCGACGTCGTGGCCCTGCTCCAGGGCGACGACGCGGGGGAGCGCACGATCGACCTCGACGCGCTCGCGCCGGGCGCCCGCGACGACACGGCGCCGCTGCTCGGGACGAAGGCGCCGACGCTCGACGAGGGCCGCGGCCGGATCGCGCTCTCGCCCCACGAGACCACGGCCTTCGGCCTGACCCGCGATCTCCCGATGGCCGTCTTCTGTGACTTCGACGGCACCTTCGCGGTGCAGGACGTCGGCAGCACCCTGGCCAAGCGCCATGCCGGCGAGCGTCGCGCGGGATTGTGGGAGCGACTCCGCAAGGGCGAGCTCGGTGCCTGGGAGTACAACATGGAGCTGCTCGACGGCCTCGAGCTGCCCGAGGAGAAGCTCGACGCCTTCCTTCGGACGGTCGAGCTCGATCCCGGCGCGCGGAGCCTCATGGCCTTCTGTGAGTCCAACGGGCTCCCCTTCCGCATCCTCTCCGACGGCTTCGGTCGCAACCTCGATCGCCTGATGGAGCTCAACGATCTGCGCTTCGCCTACGAGGCGAACCACCTGTGGTACGAGGACGGCCGCTGGCGGTTGGCGGCGGGGAGCCCCGACCCGAGCTGCACGTGCGGCACCGGTGTGTGCAAGCGCGCGACGCTACGCGCCTACCGGGCCGCGCACCCGGAGTCGTTGATCGTGCACGTGGGCAACGGCCGAGTCTCCGACCTGTGTGCATCGGAGGAGGCCGACCTCGTCTACGCCAAGGACACCCTGGCCGAGGAGCTGACCACGCGCGGCATCCCCTTCGAGCCCTTCGAGACCCTGGCCGAGGTCGAGGCCGGTCTCGCGAAGCGTCTCGCCGAGCGGACGGACACGCCGCTCGACGCGGGCTAGCCCTCGGGCCTCAGCCCTTCGGTTCGATCGGGCTTCAGCCCTTCGGCTTGATCGGGCCTCAGCCCTTTTCGAGCAGGATGGCGAGCCAGCCGGCCACGTAGCAGTGGCCCTCTTCTTCGGACTCGCCGCCCGATCCGTAGGCGGAGCCGGTGCCGAAGGGCGTGAGCGACTTCACCGTCCAGCCGTCGTCGAGGTACTCGTCGAGGTGCGTCTGCACCTCCATGTCGTCGTCGTCGTCGTCGCTCAGGAAGATGGTGACGAGCTTCTGCATGGGGCCCCCCGGCATCTCCACCGGGCTCCGGTGGTGAGAGCGCGCATTGTACGCGCGCCGCGGGCCGGGTCAAAGGCAAAACGCGCCCGGATCGCGGCTGCCGGGCCCATTTCCGGGGCTCAGCGCGGTGGGTCGTAGCGGCCCGCGTCGCCGTACAGCCCGCTCTCTCCGGGACGGGCACTCCACTCGTCCAGGGGCATCACCACCCACAGGACGATGTAGACGACGATGCCCGCTCCGCCGAGGAAGAGCGTCGAGATGATGAAGGCCAGGCGGGCCAGCGCCGTGGGCAGCCCGAAGTACTCCGCCAGGCCGGTGCACACGCCCGCCACCATCTTGCCGTCGGCGACCCGGTAGAGCTCGGAGATGGGGACGGGGCCCACCAGGCGCGAGCCGCAGTGGCGGCACTTGATGGCTTCCAACCGCACGTCCTCGGCACAGTAGGGGCAGCGCTTCCAGTCGTCGGCGCTGCGCGGGGGGGCGTCGGTGGCATGCGAGGAAGGACTCGACTCCATCAGGGCTCTCTCCTTCCGCGCATGAGGGCGCGGCGATGGGCGGCGAAGGGAACGGTGCCGACGGCCAGGGCCAGCCAGCCCAGACTCGATGCGGCGTACGTGGCGCTCACGAACCAGATCACGGCTTCGGGCAGCACGCCCCCGAGCAGGACGGGGATCGCCCCCAGCAGCGAGAGGTGCAGGGCCACCAGCAAGGCGGTCGGGACGGCGACCGCCGCGGAGAGCTTGATCAGCTCGCGGCGGAAGAAGCGAGGCAGTCCGGTAGCCGGTGCGGGGGCCTCGCGAGTGCGGGCCAGCTCGGAGCGCGCGCCGCGTAGCGCGCGGTCGAAGACGTCGGCCGTCGGCGAGAGGGGCGGGGGGCCGGCCGTCTCGCCCAGCAGAGCAGCGATCTCTTCGCGCGAGGCGAAGTCCGGCTGGTCGGAGTGCCGGATCATGCGGGACTTGCCTTCTCTTCGGCCTGCCGGATCATGCCGGGCTCGCCTCCTCTTCGGCCTGCTCGCGCAGCGCCCGGGTCGCGGCGTGCAGCCGACTCTTGACGGTACCGCGGGGAATGCCCAGGACCTCGGCGATCTCGCCTTCCTGCAGATCCTGGTAGTAGCGAAGCACCAGCACCTCGCGCAGTCGCCCGGGCAGGGAGTCCAGACGGCGCATCACGTCCTGGCGCTCGCCGACGGGCGGGGGCGCCTGGCTGCGGGGCTGCTGCTCGGCCTGGGCCAGCTGCTCGTCGAGGGCGCGCCTTCGCACCGAGCGGCGGCGGCCGAGATCGCGGCAGAGGTTGTTGGCGATCTGGAACAGCCAGGTCGAGAAGCGTCGTTTGGGATCGAAGCGGTTGCGTGCACGCACCACCCGGATCCAGGTCTCCTGGAAGAGATCGTCGGCATCGTCCGGCCCGACGCGCTTGTTCAGGAAGCCGAAGACCGGCGCCTTGTAGCGGTCCATGAGCATGGCGAGAGCGGTCTCGTCGCCGCCTTGGAGCTGGATCATCAGGTCTTCGTCCGTCGCCACGGCCGGTCACGCTAACAGAGTGGGCGCGGGGGGCCGGCGGGTCTCCTGGGCTGACTCGTCGAGCGGGACCCGGCCTCGGGCCGCTCTCGGAGAATGCCCCTGATACGGCCCAGGGCCGGGTGGGGTTCGGCCCGTTCACGGCCCGGGGCCGGGTGGGGCTCGGCCCGTTCGCGGACCCCTGGGCGGGCGGAGCGGCCCCGCCCGGGCCCTGCTATCTCCCCCCTCCGGCCCGATCCGGTCGGGATCCGAGCCCCCAGGGGCCCATGCGCCCATGCGCCCGGTGGGGCGGTGGCCCGATGGCCCGATGGCTCCGATGGCTCAGGAGGACGAAGCTTGGCGCGGCGGCAGGTGATCGTGGTCGGAGGCGGCTTCTCTGGCCTCGCGGCGGCGGCGAGCCTCCGGGCCGCCGGACACGACGCCACGGTGCTGGAGGCCGGGCCGCGGCTCGGTGGCCGGGCCGTCTGCCCAGAGACCGGGGCGGACCTCTCCCCCGCCCTGGTGAGCACCGCCGACCTGAACCTGCTGCAGGCCCTGGCGCTGGCCCGGCCGGATGCGTCGCCTCCGACCCTGCGTCCCTGCCGCTGGGGTCGGATCGAGTCCGGTCACCCCCACATCATCGACCGCGCCGGCGGTGCGGGGACGCTCGTACCGGGTGGACTCCCCTGGCTCGAGCGCCGGCGTCTGCGACGCCTTCCGCGCATCCTGAAGCGCTTCGATCGGCTGCTCGACTCCCAGCACCCCGAGTACGCGGCACGCCTCGACGATCGCAGCACCACCGAGGTGGCGCGTCTCTACGTCGGGCCCAAGACGGCCGAGCGCTTCGCCGGCCCCGCCGTGGCGGCCCGCGAGCTCGCGGATCCCGACTCGACTTCACGCGTGGTGTGGATGCTCGATCTCGCCCGCCGCTGGGGCCGCGGGCGCGCGACGCTGCGCGCATCGATGGCCGAGCTGGCGCAGGGCCTGGCCTCCGAGGCCGACCGTACCGACGCGCGCGTGTGCGCCGTCGAGAGCCACGCCGACGGGCTCGAGGTGCGGGTCGAGCGCAAGGGCGGGCAGGGCTCCCTGCACGCCGATGCGGTGGTGCTCGCCACGCCGCCGAGCGCGGTGCCGGCCCTCGCCGACGGTTCGATCACGACTCCCGAGCGCGCGTTCTTCGCGAATGCGCGCAGCGTGCCGGCGATGGTCGCCGCGCTGCGGCTCGAGCGCCCCCCGGTCACCGAGTGCACCTGGCTCGAGGGATTGCCCTCGGAGGAATCGCTGCTCGCTTCGCTCCTGATCGAGCCGCCGGGTCCGGACAGCCGGGCCGGAGAGACGGGCCTGGCCTTCGCCGTCATGCGGCCGGCCGCGGCCAGCAAGTGGCTCGAGGCCGACGACGAGGTCGTGGCGGGCGAGCTCACCCGGGCCTTCGAGCGGCTCTACCCGGCGGCGCGCGGCACGCCGCGAGAGATCTCGGTGCATCGCTGGGAGGCGGCCCTCCCGAGCTTTCCGGTCGGGCGCTTCCGCGAGCTCGCGCGCTTTCGCTCCGTGCAGCGCGATCTGCAGGCGCGGGGCCGGAGGCTCTTCTTCGCCGGTGATCACCTGGCGGGCGCGCACCTCGAAGGTGCGGCCGCCTCGGGGCTGCGCGCCGCGCGCGAGGTCGACGCCGCGCTCGCCTGACGGGCTCCGGACCACTCACTCGGCCTCGAGATTCGGGCCCGAGCCGGAACGCGTCAGGTCAGGTGCACGACCACAGCGTCAGCTCAGGTGCACGACCACAGCGTCAGCTCAGGTGCACGAGGGTGCAGCCGGCGCCGCCTTCCTCGGGCGGCGCTCCCTCGGCGCGGCGCACGTAGGGAGACTGGCGCAGGAAGCGCCCCACGGCCTCGCGCAGGCGCCCGGTTCCGACCCCGTGGATCACGGCGAGGATCGCGCGCCCGGCGCCGGCGGCATCGTCGAGGGCCTCGGTGAGGCGGTCGAGGGCTTCGTCGACGCGCAGACCGCGCAGGTCGACCCGGGCCGGTGCCTCGCTCGGGTCGGCCTTCTCCACCTGCACGTGCTCGCGTCGAGTGGGCTTCTCCGGTGCGCCGCCGCCCGCAACGGGCGAGAGCCGGTCGGCCTCGATCTGCAGGCGCGCGCTGCCGGCCTTCACCGTGGCCCGGCCGCGCCGATCCGGGAGGCTCACCAGCGTGCCGGTCTGGCCTCCCGGCAGCCCGATCGCGTCGCCCGGGCGCGCCTTCTGCCAGTCGACGGCGCGTCGCGGGGCGGCCGGGACGTCGGCGCGTCGCGCCTCCTCCTCGCGCTTCGCCGCCTTCTCGAGCGCCAGCAGTCGCTCGCGAGCCTGGGCGGCGTCCTGAGCCCGGCCCCCGCGCTGGAGCGTGCGGATCACGTCGGCGACCTCGTCGTGGGCCTGCTTGAACGCCTGCTCCAGGTCGGAGCGCATGGAGGCGAACAGCGCGTCCCTTCGCTCGTTCAACCGCTCGAGCTTGGCACGGTACTCGTCGCGCGCGGCCTGCCCCGAGACGCGCAGCGCCTCGGCCTCGCTGCGCTCACGCTCGAGCGCGGCGCGGCTCGTCTGCAGCTCCTGCAACATGCGGTCGAGCTTCCGGTCCTCGCGGTCGAGCAGGGCCGTGGCGCGGTCGAGCACGCTCGAGGGCATCCCCATGCGCGCCGCCACCGCCGTGGCAGAAGACGTGCCTGCGACGCCGAGGGTCAGGCGATAGGTCGGGAGGAGGGTCTGGTCGTCGAACTCGACGCTCGCGTTCACGAAGCGCGGGTCGACCTCCGCCATCTCCTTCAGCAGGTTGTAGTGGGTGGTGGTCATCACCCGGGCGCCCTTGTCGGCCAGCTCCTCGAGGACGGCCTGGGCCAGGGCCGCACCTTCGCTCGGGTCGGTGCCCACTCCGATCTCGTCGAGCAGCACCAGGCTCTTGGCGTCGGCTACGTCGGTGATCGCGGCCAGGTTCGCCATGTGCGCGGAGAAGGTGGAGAGGCTCTCGCGGATGTCCTGCTCGTCGCCGATGTCGGCGAGCACCCGGTCGACGACGGCGATCACCGCGCCCGGCGCCGCGGGCACGTGCAGGCCCGCGCGGGCACCGAGCACGGCGAGCGCGAGCGACTTCATCGCGACGGTCTTGCCTCCGGCATTCGGGCCCGACACGACGAGCACCTGGGCGCCGTCACCCAGTCGGACGTCGTTGGGCACCGCCTCGGCCGGATCGAGGAGCGGGTGGCGCAGCTGGTCCAGGCGGAAGCGCCCCTGCGGATCGAGGGTCGGCGCCACGGCGTCCTGCTCGAGGGAGAGCCCGCCACGGGCGAAGGCCAGGTCGATGGCCTCCAGGATGTCCGCGTTGGCCCGGATCTCCTCGGCGTGGACGCCGGCGCGCGCCGACAGCTCCGAGAGCACGCGGCGCGTCTCGCGCTCGATGGTCAGCTCGGCCTGCTTGAGCCGGTTGTTCAGGTCGACGACGGCCTGAGGCTCGATGAAGAGGGTGGTTCCCGAGGACGACGCGTCGTGGACGATGCCCGGCACCTGGCTCTTGGCCTCGGCCCGCACGGGCAGCACGTAGCGGTCGCCGCGGATGGTGAAGTAGGCATCCTGCAGGGACGCGCGCAGCTGCGTGTCCTGCATCATGCGCTCGACGCGCTTCTGGGCCTCGCCCGACAGGCGTCCGGCTTCGCGCCGGGCCTGGGCCAGAGCCGGCGAGGCGTCGTCCTTCACCTGGCCGTCGGGCTCGATGGCCGCGTCGATGGCGCGCGCCACCGCCTCGTGGTCGAAGAGCCGCTCGGCGTACTCGAAGAGGGTCGGGGCCTCTTCCGCGCGACGCGAGAGGAAGCTCTTTGTCCTCGAGGTGGCGTGGAGGGTCCGGGAGAGGTCGCAGAGCTCGGCACCGAGCAGGCTTCCGCCCTTTCCGAGCCGACCGAGCCATGCGTCGACGTCGCGCACGTCGCCGAGCGAGGGCAGCTCGCCGCTCTCGAGGATGGCGCGCGCCTCGCTGGTTGCGGCCAGACGCTCGGCCACGTCCTCCGCCTGCTCCGCGAACAGCGGCGCCGCATCGCGATCGCAGCGCCGCACGCCGCGGGGCGTGCGCGCATGTCGGGCCAGCTGCGCGAGCAGCTCCGGCCACTCGAGCCGTTCCAGCGCCTTGTCCGAGACTTCGAACGCCACGGCCCGCAGTGTAGAGACCGGCGCTCCGACCGGCTGGCCGGCAGAGGCTCCGTCCTCGTGGCCCGCGTTGGCCGCTTCAGCGCCGGGGGCCTCGGGACGAAGAGCATCGCCATGTCGAGACCCAAGGAGCTGCTGACCGAGGCCATCCTGGCCTCGACCCAGGATCTCGACCAGCTCTCCACCCGCGAGGTGCTGCTCGCGATCCACCGCGAAGACCGGCGTGCCCTCGAAGCCTTGGAGCCGCTCCTGCCGGCTGCCGAAGAGGCCGTCGCCGTGCTCACCGGCGTGCTCGAGGCGGGTGGGCGCTGGTTCAACGTAGGCGCGGGCACCAGCGGCCGGATCGGTGGCCTCGACGCCGCGGAGATCCCGCCGACCTTCGGCCTCCCCCCCGAGCGCATCGTGGCGGTGGTCGCCGGTGGCGACGCGGCGATGCTGCGCGCCCAGGAGGGCGCCGAGGACGACGGGCCGGCGGCCGTACGGGCCCTGCGCGATCACGGGCTCTGCGCCTCCGATGCCGTGCTCGCCATCTCGGCCAGCGGCCGCACGCCCTTTGCGGTGGCGGGCCTCGAGGAGGCCCGGCGCGTCGGCGCCGCCGCCCTCGTCATCACCTGCGACCCCGACTCCCCGCTGGCCCGGGCGGGGGGAATTGCGCTGGTGCCGCAGGTGGGTCCGGAGGTGATTGCCGGCTCGACGCGCATGAAGGGGGGCCTCGTGCAGAAGGCCCTGCTGCACATGCTGTCGACCGCGGTGATGGTGAAGATGGGGCGGGTCGAGGGGAACCTCATGACGCACCTGCGCCCCGGCTCCGAGAAGCTCAAGCGTCGCGCCGAGCGCATCCTGATGAACCTCGGGGGCCTCGATCACGCGGACGCCGTGGCGCTCCTCGAGGAGCACGGCGGCGAGCTGGGCGAGGCCATGCGCGCCCTCCGCGCGCGCCGCCGCTAGACGCGTCCGCGCGCGCCGCGCTAGCCGGGTCCGCGGCCCCGGATCTTCGTCGCCACGCCGGCGAGGCCTGGACTAGGATCGTCGCCATCCGAGCGAGGCGATCCCATGTCCCGACCCCCCGCGCACCTGAGCGGCCTGCGTCCCGAGATTCCCGTCGATCGGGACATCCGCGGCCCTGCCGTCCCCGCGGCCCGGGGTGCCTCCCGGCGCGACTTCCTGCGCGGGCTCGCGGCCCTGGGTGCCGGCGGCGTCCTGGCGAGCGTGCTGCCTCCCGCCGAGCGCGCCCTCGCGAAGTCGGCGGGTGTCGCGTTCCCGGCGACGAGCTTCCCCGACGGCGTGATGGCCGGAGATCCGCGCCCGGATCGGAGCGTGATCCACACGCGGGTGACGGCCGCGCCGGGAACCGGGCGGGTCCCCCTGCTCTGGCTCGTGGCCCTCGACGCGGAGATGCAGCAGATCGTGGCGGGCGGGATCGTCTGGGCGCGCGAGCGCGACGGCTTCAGCCTGAACCACAGGGTCGAGGGACTGCTCCCCGATCGCTGGTACCACTACCAGTTCCGCGGGCCCGGCGCGGTGTCCGACGTCGGCCGCATCCGCACGTCGCCGCCGCGCGACCAGCCCGCGGATCGGCTCCGCTACGCGTTCTGCTCCTGCCAGCAGCGCGGCGCGTTCTACGTCGCCCACCGCTCGATGGCCGCCGAGGACCTCGACTTCTTCATGCACCTCGGCGACTACATCTACGTGAGCGACGGGGGCACGATCACCCTCGACGACTACCGGGCGCGCTGGCGCACATTCCAGAGCAACCCCGAGCTCCAGGCCCTGCAGGCCCGCCTCCCCATCGTCGCCATGTTCGACGACGGGGAGTTCTACAACGGGGTCGACTCCGAGGGGCCGCCGGCCCGGCTCGAGGCCGGGCGCCGCGCCTGGCACGAGGCCATGCCGGTCCGGCGCAACCGGCGCGACCAGGTCTACCGCCGCTTTTCCTGGGGAGACGTGGCGGACGTGTTCATGATCGACGTGCGCACGTACCGCGACCCGGAGGTACCCGCCAACGACGCCATCATCGGCTTCGACACCCAGAACACCGCGCTGCCTGGCGTCGAGGGGATGTTCGCGCCCGGCCGCACCACCCTCGGTGCCGAGCAGAAGGCCTGGCTCGAGAAGCGCCTCACGACCTCCCGGGCGGCCTGGAAGCTGATCGGCAACCCCTACAACTTCGGGCCCTGGAAGCTGCTCGACAACGACACGCCGGCGATCCGTGAGAACCCGCCGCCCGACTTCATCCCGAACCAGGGCACCTACGTCTCGAACGAGGCGTGGGACGACTACGGAGCCGAGCGCCGCGAGCTGCTCGAGTTGATCCGGGATCGCGGCATCGACAACGTGGTGTTCACCAGCGGCCACACCCACTTCTATCTCACCACCGAGCTGATGCCCGACTACGACGAGCCCGGAGCCCCTTCGGTGGCCGCCGACTTCGTGACCGGGTCGCTCACCGCCGATCCCCACTGGTCGGACTTCATCTCGCCGCCCAACCCGACCCTGCTCCGGGGCATCGAGGATCTCTTCCTCCTCAACAACGATCCGTATCTCAAGTACGTCAACATGTTCGACCAGGGCTACGCGATCGTGGACGTGACCCCCGAGGAGCTGATCGTCGAGTACAAGGTGATCGAATCCCTCGATCCCGACGCCGTGGCGCGCACCGGTGCGCGCTTCCGGATGGTGAACGGCAGCAACACCATCGAGACGCTCTTCGACGAGCGGCCCATCGAGCGCATCCCGCCCGGCGGCTGAGCGCGCCCTGCAAGGCGGGTCCGAGGCGCTAGCATCGGCGCCCATGCGAGCCGTTCGAGCGACCGACACCGGAATCGAGGCCGTCGACATCCCGGCGCCCACGGGCGAAGGCGTGCGCGTGCACATGCGCTCGGCCGGCATCTGCGGGTCGGACCTGCACATGATCGGGACGCCGCTCGTGGCGGGCCGCATCCTGGGCCACGAGGTCGCCGGGGTGCTCGACGACGGGCGCGCCGTGGCCGTCGAGCCGCTCGCTCCGTGCACCGGCTGCGAGACGTGTCGGCGCGGCGACTACAACCTATGTGCGGAATCGACCCGCGCGATGGTCGGCGTGTTCCGGGACGGCGGCATGGCCGAAGAGCTCGTGGTGCCCGCCGCGTGTCTGGTGCCCCTGCCCACCGGCATCCCCGTGGAGGAGGCGTGCCTGATCGAGCCCCTCGCGGTGGTCGTCCACGGCCTGCGACGCGCCGGCTTCGTCGCGAGCCAGCGGGTGGCGGTGATCGGCGGCGGCAACATCGGGCTGTGCGCCGTCGCCGCGGCCGTCCACGCCGGGGCGGAGGTCGGGCTCGAGGCGCGCCACGACGCCCAGATCGAGGCGGGCGAGCGGCTCGGGGCCCGGCCCCTCTCGGGCCACTACGACCTCGTGATCGAGTGCGCCGGGACCGAGAGCGCGCTCGCCCGTGGCATCGAGCTCTCCCGTCCCGGCGGGCGCATGATGCTGCTCGCGGCCTACTGGGGCGGCTTCACGCTGCCCGGGCTCGCGCTCTCCGCGAAGGAGGTCGACGTGATCCCCTCCTGGATGTACGGGCGCGAAGGCGCGATGCGCGACTTCGAGGTCGCCGCCGCGCTGCTGGCCGGGCAACCCGAGCTCGGCGCCACGCTGATCCGCCACCGCTATCCGCTGGAGGGTGCGGTCGAGGCGTTCGAGAAGGCCGCCGATCGCAAGGCCGGCGCCATCAAGGTCGTCCTCGAGCCCTGAGCGCGGGCTAGCGCTCGATCCGGAATCGCACGCGCAGGGTCACCAGGGACCCGACCGGCTCCCGTCCCTTGCGGGCCGGGGCGAAGTCGGCGCCGCGGATCGCCTGCTCGGCCGCCTCGGCGAACGCGGCGCTCTCGGACTCGGTGATGCGCACGCCGGCGACGGCGCCGTCGGCGCGGACGGCCACCCGGGCGACGACGTCCGACTCGCGGCCGCTGCGCATCTCCGCCTCGGGATAGATCGGATCGAGCGGGCCCCGGAGCGCGGCCGGCACGTCGACCTCGTCCTCGCCGAGGAAGGTGGGGGTCGCGTCCTCGGGGCCGTCGGGCTCGGGGGCGGCGAGCGACGCCGGCTGCGGGGGCGGGGCCACCGCGCAGCCGGCGCCGAGAAGCAGCACCAGGCAGAGGGACCGGACTAGAAGCGCCACTGCACCCCGATGCGGACGTCCCGGCCGGCCATGGGCAAGCGCTCCTTCAGGAAGGAGATGTGGTTGCGGGCCCGTTCGTCCGTCAGGTTGCGTCCCTGGATCAGGAGGCTCAGGTCGGGCATCGAGGGCACCGGGCGGATCGTCACGCTGGCGTGGAGCATCGTGAAGCTGTCCGTCGAGCGCTCGAACTCGGCGGTGCGGTCCTGGGTGTCCACCCACTCGACCTCGATGCGCCCATCGACCATGGCGCTGCGCGCCTCCGCGCCCATGCGCAGCCGGATCGGGGGGATGCGCGGCAGGCTTCCGCCGCCGAGCTCGCGTCCCCGCACCCAGTCGCCGGCGAAGTCGACGGTCCCGGTGACGTCGTTCCCCTGGTAGACGTCGTAGGCCAGCTCGAGCTCGGTGCCGAAGAACCAGGCGTCGGTCGCACTGAACTGCCGCACCGGGAGCTCGTCCTCCTCGAACCCGAGATCCTCCTGGAAGATGAAATCCTCGAAGCGGGTGGCGAAGAGGTTGAGCGCGCCGCGGAAGCGGTCGCCGCGGTGCTTGGCCGTGATCTCCATGCCCCAGGCGACCTCCTCGTCGAGGCCGTCGTCGCCGAGCTCGAAGGTCGAGGTCGCCAGGTGCGGGCCGTCCGAGTAGAGCTCCTCGGCGATCGGCGGGCGCTCGGTGCGCGAGAGCGAGAGCCCGATCAGGCTCGACTCGGCGAACTCCCACGAGGCGCCGAGCGAGGTGCTGAAGGAGTGGAAGCTCCGGTCCGAGAGATCGGTGTCGACGTCGTGATCCGTGTACTCGTAGCGCAGCCCGCCCTCGAGCCGGATCGGATGCAGGTGGATCTCCTCGACCGCGAAGAACGAGAACTGGTTGGTCTCTGTCGCCGGAACGAAGGCCTCCTCGCCGACGGCCTCGAAGTCGCGGTTGCGGAACTGGAAGCCGACGATGCCGTCGAGGTCGCCGATCGGGCGCTGGACCAGCTCGAGCCGACCCTCGAAGCCGCGGTTGCGGAAGATCGTCCCGACCTCCGAGCCCTCGAGCTCGGCGTGCTTGTAGTCGCCGTAGACGCCGCGGACGCGAGCGCGGTCGAAGGGGCCGAAGGGCCGCCGCCACTCGCCACCGATGTGGTAGCGGTCGGACTCGAGGTCGAGGCGGATGTCCTCGCCGCCTTCCTCCTCGGGCGCGACCGGAAGCCCGTAGTCGTTCTTGAGGCGCGAGTATCCGACGCCCACGAATCCGTCTTCGAAGACGTAGGAGGCCCCGAAGTCGCCGTTGACCATCCGCTGATCCGAGTTGGGGACGCGGCCGCTCTTGCCCGCGAAGGGATCGTCGGGGTTCAGCGCCTCGAAGTCGCCGAGCAGGGGCGCGCCGGAGATCTCGAGATCGTTGCTGCGGCGCCAGCTGCCCTGGGCCTGGGCGGCGAAGTTTCCCGTTCCCAGGCGCACGGCGCCCGAGACGTCCCGCTGGTTTCCGTTCGTGCCGTAGGTCGACTGGAAGACGCCCTGGTAGCCGTTCTCGGGCACCGACTCCGGGATGATGCCGTCGATCACGTTGACCAGTCCGCCGACCGCGTTGCTGCCGTAGCGGAGCGTGCCCGCGCCGCGCAGGATCTCGATGCGCTCGGCGAGCAAGGGCTCGGTCACGACCTGGTGGTCGGGGCTCGTCACGGACACGTCGATGTTCCCGACGCCGTTCTGCAGGGTGCGCACCCGGGGGCCGTCGAGGCCGCGGATGACCGGTCGACCCGAGCCCGGCGCAAAGCCCGTCGAGCGGACGCCGGTCTGGCCCGCCACCGTCTCGCCCAGGTTCGTGGACTGGGCGCGGTTCAGCTCGTCGCCCTTCAGGACCTTCGTGCCCTGGATGACGTCGAACTCGTGGCGCTCGCGCCCGGTGATGGTGACGACGATCTCGTCGTCGTGCGCGTGCTCCTCGTGCCCCGCGTGATCGTGGTCGGGGTCGTGGCCGGTGTGGCCGTGGTCGGTCTTGGCCTCGTCGCCGGACGCGGGCTCCGCGTGGGTCTCGGCGAGAGCGGAAGTGATGGGCAGGGCGCAGAGTGCGCAGACGAGCGTCGCGTAGAGCGCGATTCGCATGGGGTTCTCCAGGCTCGGGCGCGCACGCAGGCGCGCGAATCGAAGGCACGCGGGATCCGGGGTCCGCGTGGGTGGGCTTCGAGCTAGGAGAAGGAAGGGGGAGCGCGCGGCGGGTGGGCCCGGGCCACCGCTTCCACCGGCCGGGCGGGGATGGCGGTGGGGCCGGAGAGGGCCTCCAGGATCGTGGGCTGGACGCTGGGAGGCAGTTCGGGAGCCGACTGCTCGACCCGGGTGAGCGAGCAGATGGAGCACGTGTCGGTCTGCTCTGCGACCGCGGTGACGACGCTGTCGTGTAGGGCGTCGCGAGGGGGGTGGCCGTGGAGGGCCACGAGGCTTGCGACCAGCAGACAAGCCGTGACCCAGACACAGAGCCGCCGCGTACCCGGCCGGGAGTCGCACAGGGTAGAGTCGGTCCGGAAGCCTCTGCCGGGCGACATGGCGCGGCAGTTCACCGGATCCACGGGGGCCTGTCAAGCGGGCCCCGACCGGGCCAGGCCGGGCCCGCCCGTTGTGGGGCTCGGCCCCCCAGGAGACCTCATGTCCTTCGTCGAGATCGATCAGCCGAGAGCCGGGGTCACCCGCATCACCCTGAACCGGCCCGAGCGCATGAACGCCATGGCCTTCGACGTGATGGTCCCCCTGCGCGACGCGCTCCGCGAGGTGAGCTTCGACAACGGGACGCGGGTGGTGATCCTGACCGGGGCCGGAGACGCCTTCTGCGCGGGGGCCGACCTCACCGACAGCGGGATCCCCCCGCACATCGACGGCCTCACCGTTCCCACCATCGCCCGCCGAGCCATGCGCGTGCTCGACGAGGTGGCCCACGGCATCCGCGAGATGCACCAGCCGGTGATCGCCGCGGTGAACGGCCCGGCGATCGGCGGGGGCTTCTGCCTCGCGGTGGCCTGCGACATCCGCATCGCCACGCCGCGCGCCTGGTTCCGCGCAGCCGGCATCAACAACGGCCTCACCTCGGCCGAGCTCGGCATCTCCTACCTGCTGCCGCGCGCGATCGGCTCGTCCCGGGCCTTCGAGATCATGCTCACCGGGCGCGACGTCCGCGCCGAGGAGGCCCTTGGCATGGGGCTGGTCTCGAAGGTCGTGCCCGAGGACGCCCTCTTCGACGCCTGCTTCGAGACGGCCGAGAGCATCTCGCGCCACAGCCACCTAGGCGTCGAGCTCACCAAGCAGCTGCTCCACGCGAGCCTCGACGCGGGAAGCCTCCACGCCCACATGAACCACGAGGGCCACGCCCAGCTCTACGTGCGCATGACCACCGAGAACTTCGAAGAGGCCGTCCGCGCCCGCCGCGAAGGCCGCACCCCCCTCTTCACCGACACCCGCACCCACGACCCCGAAGACACCGCCTAACTCTCCCCTGGGGGTCGGGGCTCGCATCCTCGTCGGGCGCAGCGACGACGCAACTCGCGTGCATCGCAATGGCGGTTCGCCCTCGCGCACGACCCATCGCGGGTTCGTCTTTGGTAACGTGCCGAGCGCACCAGATCGAAGGAGTCCGACGGACGTGTCCAAGAACGCATCGATCACACGCAGGCACTTCCTCGCCGCGACCGCGGGTGTTGCGGCCGCCTCGCTCGGCGGTTGCTCCCAGCGCCCTCCCGCCCCCACCGGCGCGCCGAACGTCCTCTTCATCGCGATCGACGACCTCAACGATTGGGTCGGATGCCTGGGCGGGCACCCCGATGCCATCACGCCGAACATCGATCGGCTGGCCGATCGCGGAGTGCTCTTCACCCACGCGCATACGCCGTCCCCCCTGTGCAACCCCTCTCGAGTGGCGACGATGACCGGGCTCTTTCCCTCGAGCACGGGTGTCTACCTGAACCGGGACGAGCGGACCGATCTGATTCCGGACGCGGAGTTGATGATGGGCACCTTCATGGATCAGGGCTTCCGCGTCATGGGTGCCGGCAAGATCCTGCATGCAGGGGTCCCGAAGCTGCGCACGGGTGGGCAGCGGCTGCCCGAAGCCACGCCCTGGTGGCTCGCCCGGCCCCTGCTCGAGCGTCGCTACGGGCCCTGGGACGAGTACTCGTTCCGGCGGAGGGACCCGGGTCCGGCACAGAAGCCCGCCAACGGGCCCGATCCGCACGAGATGGATTGGGCAGCGCTCGACATCGACGACTCGGAGATGGGTGACTGGCACGCGAGCGAGTGGGTGTCTCAGCGTCTCGGACGCAGCTACGACCGGCCCTTCTTCCTGGCGTTCGGCCTGTTCCGTCCCCACGCGCCGTGGTACGCGCCGAGCCGATTCCTCGATCTCTTCGATCCCGACAAGGTCGCGCTGCCGGAGACCTTCACGGGTGATCTCGATGACGTCCCGGAAAGGGCCCGCGCGCTGATGGAGCGGGCATGGGACCGCGCCGACGTCAACGGCATCATGGCGGAGACGAAGCTCGCACGGCAGGCCGTTGCGGCCTACCTGGCATGCATCGCCTTCGCAGACTGGTGCCTGGGGCGGGTCCTCGATGCCCTCGACAACGGACCGAACGCGCACGACACGGCGGTCGTTCTATGGAGCGATCATGGCTTCCACCTCGGCGAGAAGTCCCATTGGGGCAAGGACGTGCTCTGGGAACGCGCGACCCGGGTTCCCATGATCATCTCACCAGCCGGTAGCAGCCCAGGCAGCGGACGCGTCTGTGGTCGCACCGTGAGCCTCGTCGACCTGTACCCGACGCTATGCGACGTTGCGGGCATCCCGTCGCCTCAGGTGCTCGAGGGGCTCAGCTTGAAGCCGCTGGTCGAAGATCCGAATCGAGCCTGGGAGCGTCCGGCCCTGTCGACGTTCATGGCGGGGAATCACTCGGTCAGGAGCGAACGCTGGCGCTACACGCGCTACGACGATGGCACGGAAGAGCTATACGACCACGACGCCGACCCCACCGAGTCGATCAACCTCGCCGGCCTGGATCGATACACGCAGACGAAAGCCGATCTGGCCAGCTGGATGCCCGCGCAGTCCGGGTAGTCGGTTGTGGCGCGAAGAATGGGCCTGGCACGGAGCCTGCGTAGTCGAGGCGCATGCCTCGGGCTCCTCGCAGCTGGCAGCCGCCCTTCTGCCCCAACCCCACGTGTGATTCCCACGCGCTTCCGGGGCCTTGGCGCTTCAAGAAGAAGGGCTTCTACACCCGCCTTCGAGGGCCCCGGAAGGTCCAGCGGTACAACTGTCGTTCC
>JAAUYD010111782.1_pt1 | contig 32660 bp, 24 predicted proteins | sample 7278101 | NCBI WGS metagenome assembly JAAUYD01 (sample SAMN14350128, study PRJNA611818) | marine sediment metagenome | isolation source: surface marine sediment (0.6m) | place: French Polynesia: Moorea | collected 2018-08
ATCTCCGGCATGTTGCGGTCGTACCAAAGCCGCACGGCCAATTTTGAGCCTTGGAGGTCAGCAAGATCGACATCAACCTGTTTGAACCAATCGCGACTGAATATAAAGCGGTAGATGTGCTTCAAGGTCTTTCCCGGACGAGCAGGTGAGGAGCAACGGGTAGACCAGCTTCGGCCCGTTGGGTGATCCGCTCACATAAGATATGCAGTTCCTTGTCGATCTCAAGCGCGGTCATATCTTCCACATTAGAGACCGGCTCGGCCGGATAAATGACCACCCGGTCGGTGAACCCCTGAGCCTGTAAATTTTTCATCCACACCTTGGCCAGCAGCCTGATATCCGGAGAAAAACGACCTTTCGGCACGTGCTGATACCAGTTGGTTGGATTTCCACCGTGCTCCATACATGGGTTGAATTAGAGACGATTTCGGGATCGTACATCAGATCGCCGTTTTGTTTAAACGTGTGGGCAGCGGCCACGGTATTGACTCACCTGTTTGGTGTGGGTTAGCATAGATTTTCTATGAACGTTGACCAGCTTAAATACCGGCGGATTCTTCGGCGGCTGCTTAGCAGCCAATCATTCAATTTAACTGATGTGAGGAGCCTCGCCTTTGACCTGGGGGCGGCGTGGGATGATCTTCGCGGTGAGACACAGAATGAGAAAGTTCAGGCGCTCATTCAATATTTGGCGCTGCGCGGCCGTCTCCAGGAGCTGGTTGAGGTTGGGAAGGAAGAACGGCCTGATCTAAACTGGCCTCATATCCCCCATGCGACCCAGCAAATTGACGATGAGAAAAACAATTTGCCGGATCGGGAACGTGAAGCCGCTCTGCAAAAATATTTACGCGATATGGCGCGATTGGTCGAGAGGAAAAGCCACAATGCGGCTTCAATAGCCACCGTGCAGGCCTTTACCGATGCCGCCTGGCCGTTTCTGGATGTGCGGCGAAAAAATATCGTTGTTCAGCTTCTCGATGGAGCCGAACTGCTCAATAAAATCATCCATCGCAAAAGAGATTTGAGGGAGGTGAATTTGAACGATGTAGATCTTGGCCAGACGGATTTGACCGGAGCCATGTTCGGCCGGGCTTCTCTAAGGAACGCGGACCTGAGCGAGGCGGTCTTTAGCGATGAACTATCAAGCGATGTGAAATTGTTTTTGGCATCGAGGAACCAAATCGCCCAATTCGTTCATGGAAAACCGATTCTGTCCGACCTGGGTAGCGTTCATGCTGATTTAACCGAGTCGGATCTAAGTGGAGCAAACCTGAATCTGGCCAGGTTGTCGCGGGTAAGCTTAAAGGAGGCAAACCTGCGGGGATCAAATCTGAGCAAGGCCGATTTGAGTTGGGCTGATTTGGAGCAGGCCAAACTTATTGGATCGGATCTGCGGGGAGCAGATCTGAGTGGCGCAAATCTGAACGGGGCGAACCTAAGCGGTATTGTGTTGAGTCAGGGTGGGCTGGGTGCATTTAGCCTATTTGGGGATGATCATGAGATTGAATTTTTTACAAAAACCGTTTTTACGAGTGCCAAATACAATGCCAAGACCATTTTGCCCAAAGGTTTTAATCCTGCTGACCATGGCATGATTCTGGATCAATCATCTTAATGTTGTGGATCTTATTCGGTTCCTAATTCCTATCTCCCATTCTCCAAAATAAAAAAGCTCCCCGTTTGGAGAGCCTTTGCTGAGCGGCTAACGGGACTCGAACCCGTGACAACTGCTTGGGAAGCAGGTATGTTACCACTACACCATAGCCGCATTTAGAGGCAATTATAATCCTCCATAAAATCGCTGTCAAAAACGTAAAGAGAAATGTTAAATATTTAACGCCCCAATTGGTTGCGAAGTCGATGGGCATACATATAATAGCTGGATGTTCTCAAGCGGTCCTCATATTCTACTCGTCGAAGGCAAAGGGGCGCTGGCCGATTCTCTAGTCCATTTTTTAACAAAAAAGTGGCACAATATTGATGTCGTCCACACCGGCAACGATGCATTAGCGGCCGGGCATCTCCGGCCGCCGAATGTAATTATCTTTGATGCCTCAACCATGCGCTCCAGCGGCGTCCGCATCTGCCGGCGGCTGCGCAAATCCCTTCCTAAAGCGGCGCTCATCCACGTTCGTTCCAGCGGGGATGCGGAAGATTTAAACGTCAAAGCGGACGTTTACCTCAAGCGGCCGTTTACCGCCCGCAAGCTGACCAACCGGGTGCTCCTTCTTCTTCCTCCGGAAGATGCTGAAAATCAAATCATTCGCTTGGGCGATTTTACCCTCTATACCGGCAAAGGAGCGATCAATATCGAAGGGCGGGGAGAATTCCCCCTCACCCCCAAATTGACCGCTCTTCTCGAACTTTTTATGCGCAATCCTCAGGAAATTATTAGCCGGCGCGAACTCATGGAAAAAGTTTGGGAAACCAGCTACGTAGGAGACACACGCACCCTCGACGTCCATATTCGCTGGACGCGCGAAATTATCGAAGAGAATGCCAAAAAACCGCAGCTCCTGACCACCGTGCGTGGGGTAGGGTACATGCTGCAAATTGATCCGGAAGCGGCCGCACACTCCAACGGCAGTAAATAGACATCAGACTACAGACATCAGACTACAGAGAGGTTGATTGTCTCCGGGGATACCACTGTTGTCTGAAGTCTGTTGTCTGTAGTCTATGATGTTTGGAAAGAAAAAAGGACACATTACTGTGTCCTTCCTTTTACGATTGGTTGATCGTGTTGCGTTTACGACGCTGCTGCTTTTGAGCGCGCTTTTTCTAAAGCAGTCATGATGCGGCTTTTACGCCGGGAGGCGTTTCCTTTATGGATAACCCCTTTGTTGGCTGCTTTGTCTAACGTACTAATCGCTTTCTGCATGCTCGCTTCGGCTTCATCAAACTTTCCTTCGGCAATTAAAGACCGGGTTGTTTTGATGTGAGTCCGAGCGGCTTGGCGGTATTGACGATTGCGCTCTCTACGCTTGGCATTTTGCCGTATACGCTTCTTTGCTGATTTTAAGTTCGCCACTTTGTTTTCTCCAATAATGGTGTCCTGTTTCTTTTAACAAGACGGAAGTGTGCGTGAGAGCATCCGTAATTTTAGCAGGTTGGGTAAGATTAGCAAATTTTGAAGACCACAGACCTCAGACTTCAGACCTCAGTTGGTGATGCTGAATGCGAACAGACCTCACCTAAATTCAAACCTCCTGTTGTCTGAGGTCTGTGATCTGGTGTCTTTTACAGCTGGGCCCAGGTCGGCCAGTCAATCATTAGGGCCGGCAGCTGATCTCCGACAGCGGTTCGAGTGACCCCTTCCGGAATGATCACCAGGGCGTTTGCCTTGACCAGTGAAGTCATCATGTGAGAACCCTGCCCGCCGGTGGTGCGGGCCACGTAGCGGCCGTCATCCGCTTGGGAAACAACCGCGCGTATATAACTTTCCCGGCCGTCCGAGGTCATCGCTTCGCTCATTTCCACCAGGAGACGCGGCCGCTCGAGCCGCTGATGGCCGGCCATCTTCAAAATCGCCGGGCGGGCGAAGCGCTCAAAAGAGACGGTAGAGGAGACCGGGTTTCCCGGCAGGCCAAAATAAGGAACCCCACCGTAACGACCAAACGCCAGCGGTTTACCCGGCCGCATCCGCACGCGCCAAAAGTTGACCGATCCGGCCGACTGCAGCACGGCGGTCACCACATCGTAAACCCCAACCGATACCCCGGCCGAGCTGATAAAAAGATCAACCCTCTCATCCAACCCTTTTTGCAGCTTGGCCCGCACATCTTCCTCGGTATCCTGAGCAACCCCCAAAATGACCGGCACCGCCCCCAGCGTTTCTACCTGAGCGGCCTGGGTATAGCCATTGGAGTTGCGAATTTTGCCGGGTAGCAGCGGCTCTTCCACCGGAATCAGCTCATCTCCGGTGGCCAAAATCCCCACCCGCGGCCGCCGGACGACCGCCACTTCGGCCACCCCCAGCGAGGCCAGAATGCCGACTTCCTGCGGCCGCAGACGATGGCCCGGCTGCAGGACGGTGGCGCCCGCGGCGATATCTTCACCTGGATGGCGTATGTAATCCCCACTGCTTACCGAGCGGCGAATTTCGATCGCCTCCGGCAGCGGCCGATCCGCTTCCCGCCACGCTTCGCTGGTATCCTCCACTGGGATCACCGCATCCGCCCCGGCCGGAAGGGGTGCGCCGGTCATGATGCGCACGGCCGTTCCCGGGACCACGGATCCTTCATAAACCGCTCCGGCCGCCACCTCTCCGGCAACCCGCAGAACCGCCGGTTGATCAGCGGTGGCCTGGGCGCTGTCGGCCGCCTGCAGGGCATAACCGTCCATCGATGAATTTGAAAAAGGTGGCAGGCTGTCGCGAGCCACAACAGATTCGGCCAAAATTCGGCCGAGGGCGGCCGGTAGAGGCACAATTTCAGCCTCTAATTGCTCAAATTCAGCCAATACTTTGGCCAATGCTTCTGATACAGTTAAATATTCAACCTGGGACATATGGTTAAGTGGTCCATTTTCTAATTTAATAAAAAAAGCCACAGATACTCACAGATTAACACCGATTACTCTCTTGCTCGTGCGGAGCTCTGCGAAAATCTGCGAACCTACGGTTCACCCCTACGGGGTCTGCGGACAGTTAATTTCTGAAAGCTACTTAAAGAAAAAAATCGTTTAATTGACAAAGGCGGGCCAACAAACCCATTGACTATTGGCAATTAGCGAATAGCAATGAGCAATTATTGGGGATTTTTGGCGTTGTGTCAATTTTGGAAATGTTGTGCAGACTCGGCAGACCACCACTGTGTCACCTGGTTTAACGCCTCTTCAATTTGAGCGATGCGCTGTGGAAGATAATCAACCACATCCCCTTTTTTCAACGGTTCCATTTCGCTTGCTAATTGGCTAATGAGTGAGGCGCCGATTGAGGCGCTGCTTCCCTTTAAGGTGTGTGCGCGCTCTCCCAACGACACCAGATCATTTGCTTTTAGCGAGGCCCGCATCTGCTTTAAAACCTCATTGGAATCGCTGATAAAAAGGTCGATTAATTCGGCCGCTAAATCGTAATCTTCAACGCCGATCATTTGATAAAGAGTTGAGAGATCAAAGGGGCTTACCTGACGACGGGCTTGATTAAATTGAGGGTTTTCAAAAATCTTCATCTGGCTGCTCGCTTCTTCCACCGGGACTGTTTCTCGATGATATTCGAGAGAACGTTGAAGGGCGCTGCGCAGTTCATTGAGCTTGATCGGTTTGCTAATGTAATCATTCATGCCCGATTGCAGATATTTTTCACGATCGCCAATCAGGGCGTTGGCCGTTAAAGCAATGATATACGGCTGAACCGCAGCCGGATACTGTTTCCTAATTTCTTGAGTTGCCAGCACCCCATCCATTTCCGGCATTTGCACATCCATCAATATGACGTCATACCGCTGAATTTCTGTTGCTCGAACGACCTCAATGCCGTTCGAGGCGATATCAGCTCTTAACCCAAGGTGTTTGAGCATGTTGGCCACTACCTTTTGATTCACGGCGTTATCTTCACCCAGCAGGATCCGCAGCTTCTGGGGCAGCGGTGTAGATTTTTGCCCGGACGGTGCGGCTTGATCTTCACTACTGCGCCGATAGTTTATAAGTCGGCGCAGTAGAGTATGATGCAGCATGGTTGGCTTGAGGGGTTTATAAAGTCGATCTTCAACGGGAATCGAAGCAATATCAGGCAAAGAATCCCACATTGAGGTAATCAGCAAAATTGGCAGCTCTTTTTTTCCAAGCGCCTGCTTAATTTCTTGGATCATGGTCAGGCCATCAATTTCTGACATTTTGGTATCAATTAAAATCACGTCATAAAGATCACCGATCCTGGCCAGCGTTTCGGCCGAGTGCTCGTAAATTGTGGTGGTGATTCCCCAGCTTTGCATGTGATATTCCATGAGCCTGCGGTTTGTTTCATTTTCCCCAATAATCAAAGCTCGCCGGCCGTTGAGCAGGTTGGTTTCGCTTGACCGTTCTTCATCATGGTGATGAGAGAGGGTCACGGTAAAGGAGAAGGTGGATCCGACATTGACAACGCTTTCCATCCATATTTCACCTCCCATCAGTTCGACCAGCTGTTTTGAGATGGCCAGGCCCAAGCCGGTCCCACCAAATTTTCGTGTCGTTGAGGCGTCTCCCTGGGAAAATGCTTCGAACAAATGCTGCTGCTGCTCTAGAGGAACGCCGATGCCGGTGTCATGAATGTCAAAGCGGAGCTTGATGTCTTCCATGTCACTATTTTCCTCTTCAACCGCAACCTGGATCGTTACTTCACCGTTTTCAGTAAATTTAACGGCATTACTCATTAAATTAACCAACACCTGTCTCAGACGGGTGACATCTCCAAGAAGAAGACGAGGGACATCCGGTTCTACAAAATAACCTAGCTCAATTTCTTTTTGTGCCGCCCGTGATGCCAACTGATCAAACGTTTCATCCAGACAGGTGTACAGAGAAAATTCTTCGTACTCCAGCTCTATTTTGCCAGCATCGATTTTTGAAAAATCGAGTATATCGTTGAGGAGAGTCAGTAGATTGTCGCCGCTTGTGCGGATGGTATTTAGAAATCCCCCTTGCTGCGGACTGTGCGGCATTTCCAGCAGCAAGCTGGTTAAACCGATGATTGCGTTTAACGGCGTGCGGATTTCGTGACTCATATTGGCCAAAAACTCTGTTTTGGCATTGGCGGCCGCTTCCGCTTCTTCTTTTGCTCTTGTAATTTCTTCTTCAAATTGTTTGCGCTCGGTGATATCGCGCACAAAACCACTAAACGTTACCCGATCGTTGAGGTAAATGGGGGTAATAGAAAGTTCAATTGGAAAATGATGACCCTCTTTGTGCTGGGCGGTAATTTCAATGCGCCGATTGATGACCGGTCCGTTGCCGGTCCGTTGAAAGAGATTTAAGCCCCGCTCGTGGGAACGCCGGTAAGATGATGGAACAATGGTTTCCGACAGCGTACGGCCGATGATGTTTTCCGCATTCCAGCCAAAAATTTTGGTGGCCATTTCGTTCCATAAAATCACTCGCCCTTGTTGATCGATTTCGATAATGCCATCCATGGCCGTGGCCACAATGCGCTGCAGGCGAGCTTCACTGGCCTGCGCTTTTTCCTCTGTCTCCCGGACCTGTTCGTCAAGCGTGTCGCGTTCCTGTTTCAAATTTGAAAATACACCGGCGTTGCGTACCGCAACCGCTACCTGATCGGCAATCGACTGCAGCAGCTCCAAATCTTGCGTGCCCAGGCCGTTTTCTTCCACGCTTTGGACATCGATGACCCCTAAAACCTGCGAGCCCAGCGTGATGGGAACCGCAATTTCCGATTTTGTTTGGGGTAAAAACCGGTTGGCTACCCAGGAAGTGCTTTCCAAGACGTTTGGGATTAATACCGGTTCGTTGTTGGAGGCAGCCTGACCCACCAATCCTTTGCCCAGGGGTAAGGCGTGTTTTTTGCGCAGCAGTATCTCCCCAATTTCACCGGAACCGGCCATCATGTGCAGTATTTGGGTCTGTGCGTCGAGTAAATAAATTTGAACGTGATAGTAGCCAAATGTTTGACTCACTTCACGCACGACCGCCTGCATCAATTCATCCCGATTAATGATTGACGCCAAATGCCGGCTGACCCGAAACGACGATTCCAAAGCCTGGGTCCGTGATTTGACCTGTTCTTCAAGATCGATTAAATAATTATTAATCAGGGCCATTCGCCAGGCATTGAGCTGAATCAAGCGGATGCCGTAAACTAAATGTGCCTGACAAAGATTCTTGAGAAGGTCAAAATCCCGATCTGGCTGATCACTTGTCCCTACAAACGAAACAATTCCCAAATAATCATTCCCAACTCTTAACTGAATCACCACAATTTCAGATACGTTCAGCAGCTGATTTAAATTTTTCGTCGTTGATTCGGGTAGGATATCAAAGGTGGAGGAAAGGTCTGTAAAGCGTTCAACGGCCTCAAAATCTTCTAGAAATTGTGGATCGTACGGGGCTTTAAAACCGGTCAGGTTAAGCCCAATCAGGGTTTCGGCTTCCTCAATTTTTTTGTGATCCCCGTGAATTGCCGATATTGCAAGGTCATCACCTTCTAATTGGACTTCAGCCAGAAATCCAAATTGATAACCGGTTACTTCACAAATGATCTGAATCAGCTGCTCTCGAACCACCGGGTGCGTTTCTTCATCCGCAATACCGGCCATGATTTGGTTCATGCGCTCAATGGCTTCAATTCGCCGCTGCTCACGTTGATAAATTGTTGTTATATCGGCAAATTCTGTGGTCACAATGCCAATCCTTCACGTCAGAATTGCACAGGAGAATCCTGGCTGTTATGAATGGTTTTCAAGTTTGATTTGAGTGTGGTGCAAGAGCATGATCATGAGATTTAGAAGGAAGTTTCAAACTTTATTAGAGATTGCGCGGTGGCGATCACCTCCAGCGAACTGGCAGGTTTGGTCAGCAGGCTGTTTGCCCCTGCACGAATCGCTTCGTAATGGGGAGCGTCTTCTCCCGCAGCGGTTAACATGACGATCGGCAGCTCACTTTTTGATCGATGAGACCGCACCGCTTCTAAAAACTCAATGCCGTTCATTTTGGGCATAAAAATGTCGCAAAAGACCAGGCGAACGTCCTGCTGGTTGATAATTTTGAGCGCTTCCAATCCATTACCGGCCGTTAGCACTATATAGCCATTGTTTTCGAGCGTTAAGGACAACACACGCCGGACAACAGGGGAATCATCCACAACTAAAATCAAATCCATTTGAACTCTCTCTAACTTCAATAGCTAATTGGCCTTTACCTAGCCGGTAGCTTTCTTCAAGTCCCTCAATCAAAAGGTCGATGCGATTCAAAAGACAAACTGAGCGATTTTCGCAGCGTCCAGTGGTTTTGATGGTCCCGTCGTTCGTAATGCACCTCATCCATGAGACTTTTGGCAAAAAACAGTCCGTATCCCCCTTCATGGAGCTCACCCAGAATGGGTTCCTTGATCATTTGTGGTTCAAAAGCCTCACCCTCGTCGATAACGTAAATAACGAGGCTGGAATTGGCGATATATATTTCGATAACAAGCGTTCCCGCAGGGTGATTTTCGTAGGCGTGATCGATAACGTTGGCGCAAATTTCCTGCAGCGCGATCTGGATGTCGTATAGTACATGGTCGGCCTCGCCCAACTGCTTAATTAGAGCGGCAACCGCAGCGCCAGCCATGCTCAAATAGAGATGGCGGGCAGGTAGACTCAAGATAATCCTGTCGTTGGCATTCATAAAGATTTTTTAAACCTTATGTGACTCCCTTGAGAACGACAATCGTCTGGTCATCCTGCTGGGGCTGATTTCCTCTGAAGTGTAGAATTTCATCGCTTAATATTTTGGCGATCATGGCGGCCGGATAATGATTGAGCTGTTCGGCCAGGGTCAACAGGCGGTCAATGCCAAACATTTCTCCCTCTAAATTTTCCGCTTCGTTAAACCCATCAGTGGCGGCCAAAATAAGATCTCCCGGCCCGAAGGAAATCTCATCACAGCCGATTGGCGCATCCCGCATGATGCCCAGGGCAGGCCCGTTGGCTTTTAACATGCGGGCCGGCTGACCGGCCGGACAGTAAATGACCGGCGAATGGCCCCCGTTGCTGTAGTAAATGGTTTGTTTGACGTGGTTGTAATACCCACAGAAGATCGTGGCAAACATTTCGACATCGGTAAAGTCATCGTAGAGAGAGTCAAATGTTTGGTGCAGCACCGTCTGGATATCAAATTGCGGCAGCAGACGCACGGCGGTGCGTAGTGCTGAGCGAAGATTGGCCATTGAAAGCGCGGCCGCCATTCCTTTGCCTGAGACATCAGCCAGAGTAAAAAAGAGCTCATTAGGCCCCATTTCGATCAGATCGTAATAATCCCCACCCACCTGCCGGGCCGGGTTTGCCATTCCCCATACGTCTACACCCTGAATGCTGGGCGATTGGCGCGGCAAAAGGCGCATTTGCACATCGCGGGCCATGGCGGATTCGGTTTCCTGTCGAGCCTGGGTGAGGATTTGTTGATGAAGGGCCAACCGCTCCAATTCTGAGCCGAGCAAGTCCGCTAACGCCATCCCCATTTTTTTTGTAGGGGTGTTGAACCGTCCCTGATAAGGGTTAATGGCAATTAATGTGACCGGTTCCTGGAGCTGCCCCTGAACCGGAAGAACAAAAATTTGCTGCCACGTCTCATCGTCAGGCGGGCCAAACGGCTGCTGTATGTGGGTCTCTTTCCGGTGGCGGTGTACGTCTAGCAAGAGAGTTTCTCTAGACGGGGATAGCTCAATTTCGGCCGGTTCGGTTGTAACTTCGAGATCAGCCAGGTCCCATTCAGCTTGGTGATCATCAGCCACACCCCGAATCAATATCAACCGTTCTACCCGAAGCAGCTTGCGCCCGGTGTGAAGATAGTTGGCGATAATCGGGGCGTGCTCTAAATAGCGACGGGACGTTTGCCGCAGCTCATAAAGCATCAACAGCTGGTCTTGATATTGAATAAGCTCGTTGGTTAATGAGGTCACTTCCTGTTCGACCGTTAACCACTTGTGCAGCAGCTGTACTTCCTCTTTTAACCGTGTCTCGTTGGATTGGCCATTGAGTCCGACAACATCGAGAGAACCCAAATGTTGACCACCCATCTTAATCGGGGCGGACATTGTTTCCTGCTGGCCTAGCTGTTCGGCCTGATCCGCCTGCCAGGAGGCGATCTGCTTTTGGGTATCCGTCAGAACCCGAAAAGCCTGGGCTCCGGAATCCAGCCACGCCTGGGCCATCGAATCAAAAAGAGATCGATTTTTGAAGACGAGCTTGTTAAGCATAAAAATCTCGCCAAGTAATTAAGCGGTTTCTTTAACTGTTGCCGCCTCTATTGCTTCTAATTCAGAATTGAAGGTCGGAAATGCTTTGTCGAGCCAGCTCAGTTCGAGGATTATTCGAACAGCATGCTGGATACCAAACAGATGGAGTGACCCGCCTGTTTCTCGAGCATTTTTTAGCCCTACAACTAGAGCGGATAACCCGGCCGAATCGATGAAGTTCACCTGGCTTAAATCAGCCACAATCCAGGCCGACCGTTTTTCATTTTCAGCTTTGGCAACCAGGTCTTTAAGGGATGATTTCACCATTGGTGCTTGATACGCATCGATGCGCCCTTCTAAGCGAATGATAGATGGATCTGAATGGTTCATAAAAATATTCCTTCCATATGGGTTCAGCAATTTTTGGCAGGCTGCCCCCATCATAAATCTAACTGCCCGTAAATTTTTATAGCCCAGCACGTACGACCACTCATGCCACACTTCACAGATTAATCGTTTCCCGACCGTAATGCAGTAGTACAATAGGGGGAATTTGGCGCTCTTCTGTTAGAAACATTACACAAACTGTCCCTTTTCCCCCTTTTTTCGCTTAGTAAATAGTACTAAAGGGTGTTTCCTGTTTATCAAAGGGTTCATGTTTCGTTCACGAGGTAACAATCGATGGTGAATCCTCCAGTGGATGTAGAGGTGATCTTATGAAAATATTGCGCAATTTCCCCCATCAGATTTCCAAAATTGACAATGTTTGGATTCCACTGGCTGATGGCACTCGTCTGGCTGCTCGCATCTGGCTGCCGACAGATGCGGTCGAACGGCCGGTCCCGGCCCTGCTGGAATATATTCCGTATCGAAAAAACGACTGGACAGCCATCCGCGATGCCCTACGTCACCCATACTTTGCCGGTCACGGCTACGCCTCCATTCACGTGGATATGCGCGGCAGCGGCGATTCAGATGGGCTGCTGCTCGACGAATATCTACCCCAGGAGCAAGAAGACGCCCTCGAACTATTGGCCTGGATCGCCGCTCAGCCGTGGTGCGATGGTCAGGTGGGTATGTTTGGCAAGTCATGGGGCGGTTTTAATGCCTTGCAGATCGCTGCTCGCCGGCCGCCCCAGCTCAAGGCGATCATCACCATCTACTCCACAGATGATCGCTACGCTGATGACGTGCACTACATGGGCGGGGCGGTGTTGGGTTACGAGATGCTTCCCTGGGCGTCGGTGATGCTGGCCTTAAATGCGACCCCACCAGACCCTCGAACGGTGGGAGAGCGCTGGCGAGAAATGTGGCTCAAACGTCTTCGGGAAACACCGGCCTATATCGAAACGTGGCTGGCGCATCAAACGCGAGACAGCTATTGGAAACACGGATCGGTGGGTGAAGATTTTGCGGCGATTGACCTGCCGGTATTTGCGGTGGGCGGTTGGGCAGATGGATACACCAACCCGGTATTTCGCCTGTTGGAGGGGTTGAGCAGCCCCACGCTGGGGTTGATTGGCCCCTGGGCTCACGTCTATCCGGAGGAGGGCACCCCCGCTCCGGCCATTGGCTTTTTGCAAGAGAGTTTGCGCTGGTGGGATTACTGGCTCAAAGGAAAAGAAACCGGGATTATGTCTGAACCTAAACTGCGTGTTTTTATGCAGGACAATGTGCCGCCTCAAACCTCGTATACCGCACGGCCGGGGCGCTGGATTGGAGAAATGACCTGGCCACCGACCAGAGATAATCATCGGATATGGCAGTTGAGTGACCACGGTCAATTAAATGAGAAGGGGAGTTTGTCCCGACCGCAAATGATCAGCGGCCGGCTGACCGCCGGGATGGACACCCCAGCGTGGTGCGCCTTTGGCCATCCCGGTGATTACGCGCCGGATCAACAGATGATCGACGGTCAATCGTTGACCTTTACGTCTGAGCCCCAAAACGAGAAAATGGAGATTCTCGGTTTTCCGGTCGTGCGCTGCACCGTGGCGGCCGATCGCCCAGTAGCGCATCTGATCGTACGCCTGTGTGATGTGGCTCCCAACGGCCAATCAACCCTGATATCTTTCGGGGTCTTAAATTTAACCCACCGCCACAGCCACGAACGGCCGGAGCCGGTTGAGCCCGGCGTGCCGATGACGGTCACCGTTCAGCTCAATGCCATCGGTCACGTGCTGCCGGCCGGTCATCGATGGCGGGTGGCCGTCATGCCCTATTACTGGCCGATGATCTGGCCTGCCCCGGAACCGGTGACCTTAACCGTCATCAGTGGCTCACTTTCTCTGCCGCTGCGGGATATGACCCGGCCGGATCCTGCCGGCACGCCGTTTTTACCCGCCGAGGTTTCTCCACCGCTGGCGCTAAAAATTCTGCGGCCGGAAGAGGTGAAGCGCGAAACCCGTGAAGATATGCTCACCGGCCGCAAAACGATGTCCGTTACCTTTGATAACGGTCGAGTGCAATTCCCCGACCATCACCTTATTATGGAAGATGTGGCCCATCATCATTATTCGATCACCGCTGATGATCCGCTATCGGCCGAGGTGATCTGCGAGCACCAGCTCATTTTTGAGCGGGGAGAGTGGCGCATTCAAATTGAAACGGTGAGCAAAATGACCGCTACGGCCACCCACTTTGTGGTGGAAAACGCGATTGACGCGTTTGAAGGGGAAACATGCGCCGCCCACAAAAGGTTTTACAAGGAAATTCCCAGAAATTTTCAATGATCTATCAAGTGATTTTTATCTCTGCCGGCAACCCCGAGGAAATATTGGGAAAAAGTGTCGCTGCACCTTAATAATTGTTCGTTGAGACAGCCACCCTTTTAACTGATTTTGGGGTAGACTTAGAAAGATTCGTGAAGATTTTTTTAGGAGATAAGTTATGACCCAACTTGCGACCACCTATCTTGGCCTAGAACTGCAAAGCCCTCTTGTCATTTCATCAAATCCGTACACGATTGAAATTGATCAGGTGGCCCGAATGGCCGAATTTGGGGCTGGCGCGGTGATTTTGCCTTCTCTGTTCGAAGAACAGCTCCAGCTGGAAGATTCCGGTTGGGATCGATTGAAGCTGTTGGACGGCCGGGAGCTGCCGGAAGGATTAATTAAAATACCGGATATGCAGGGTCTCAACAAAGGAGCTAGCGGCTATCTGGCCAACCTTTACCAGATGAAGAAGACGGTTGATATTCCGGTCATCGCCAGCTTGAACGGCACGTCGCTTGGGGGATGGATCCGCTACGCGCGCATCCTGGAATCGGCCGGGGCGGATGCCATCGAGCTCAATATCTATAATTTGCCGATCAAGCCGTGGGTCACCGGGAAAGAATTAGAGAATCGCTACCTTCACCTGGTAGAAGGGATCAAAAACGAAGTGGATATTCCCATTGCGGTTAAATTAAATCCATATTTTTCCTCTTTACCGCACACGTGTCGCGAGCTGTTTTCGGGCGGGGCGAACGGGCTCGTTTTATTTAATCGTTTTTACCAACCGGATTTTGACATTGATAATGAAATGGCCGTACCCAAAATCGCCTACAGCGATCCCGAAGAATTGCTGCTGCGTCTGCGCTGGGTTTCTTTGCTTTACGGGCAGGTTGAAGGGGATATGGCCATCACTGGAGGCATTCACTCCGGCCGGGATTTAATCAAGGCGATTATGGCTGGGGCGCAGGTCGGGATGATTGCTTCAGCTTTGCTCAAGCATGGGGTTGAGCATATTCGCACCATGCTCGATGAGGTTCAAACGTGGATGGCCAGCAAGGAGATCGGTGACGTCAACGATCTCCGCGGCCGGATGAGCCATAACCGCATAAAGGCCCCGTTCCACCTGGTGCGGGCCAATTATATGCAGGTGCTCGACTCTCATCCTAAAGCATATGATCCTGATGCGGGCATATTTGAAAATTAATAAAACCTTAAATTTTCGCAGATTGCCGAGAAAAAAACCGGTTCAATTTGTGAAAAAATGATTCCCCAAACCTCAAAAAAAGGGGGGGCGACGATGCCTGTCGCCCCCCTTTTTTACTTTAAAATCGTATGATGACATCCTGCGTCATAAACTATGAGTTTCGTTACTGTACCGGCGAGCACGGAGCGCATAAGCTAAAGGCGATTCTTATGTAGTGAAAAGTTTACTTTACAAAACGTGTAGGAGTTTATTATGCAGGATCTAGGAAAAGTACGTAGTCATTATGGATTGGAGAACCACGGTATATCAAATACTGGTGCTGTGTACTGGAATTTACATACCGCGGCGCTGTATGAGCAGGCGATTCACAACCGCGAAGGGCATCTGGCCCACCTGGGGCCTCTGATTGTCCGTACCGGTCAACACACCGGCCGATCAGCCAACGACAAATTTACCGTCACCGAACCGTCGAGCCAGGAAAAAATCTGGTGGGGAAAACACAACAAACCGTTTTCGGTTGATGCGTATAACATTTTGAAGCGGCGGCTCTTATCTTACTGGCAGGGCAAACAGCTGTACGTCAACGATGTGTTTGCCGGTCACGATCCGGATTATCAAATGCCGGTCCGTATCATCACCGAAACCGCCTGGCACAGCCTCTTTGTACGCAACATGTTTATTTTGGCCACCGAGGAGCAGCAGGCCAAACACGTGCCCGAGTTTACGGTATTACATGCCCCCAACTTCCACGCCTCACCTGAAGAAGACGGCACGAGAACCGACGCTTTTGTCATCATCAACTTTGCAGAGCGCACCGTTATTATCGGCGGCACGCAGTATGCGGGTGAAATCAAGAAGTCGATTTTCACGGCGTTGAATTACTATCTGCCGCAGAAAGGTGTGCTGTCGATGCACTGCTCAGCCAACATGGATGGGGTGGGCGAGACGGCGATCTTCTTCGGCTTATCCGGAACCGGTAAGACCACCCTGTCGGCCGATGCCTCCCGAGTTTTGATCGGTGACGACGAACACGGCTGGAGCGATAACGGCGTCTTCAATTTTGAAGGGGGTTGTTACGCCAAAGTGATCCGCCTTTCGCCAGAAGGTGAGCCGGAAATTTTTGGTACAACCCGTCGATTCGGCACGATTTTGGAAAATGTCGGCTTTGATATCGATAAAACCGTTGTCAACCTCGACGACAATTCCTTAACGGAAAACACCCGAGCCAGCTATCCCATCGGCTATATCCCCAATGCCTCGAAAGATGGCCTGGGAGGACATCCTAAAAATATCATCATGTTGACGGCCGATGCGTTTGGGGTGCTGCCACCGATTGCCAAATTGACCCGCGAGCAGGCCCTGTTCCATTTCTTGAGCGGCTACACCGCCAAAGTGGCCGGTACCGAACGCGGGGTAACCGAACCTCAGGCCACATTTAGCGCCTGTTACGGAGCCCCATTTATGGCTCTATCACCGGTCGTTTACGCCAATTTATTAGGTGAGAAAATCGATTCGCACGATGTAAACGTCTGGCTGATAAACACCGGCTGGATCGGTGGGCCACACGGCATTGGCGAGCGCATCAAGCTCAAATATACTCGGGCGATGGTCAACGGCATTTTGGATGGAAAATTGGACGATGTCGAAACCGTTGTCGACCCAATCTTTGGTCTCCACGTGCCGACCGCTGTCGAAGGAGTACCGGCCGAGGTCTTGAATCCCCGTCAAACCTGGACTGATCCCCTGGATTACGATCGGCAAGCGGTCCGGTTGGCCGAAATGTTTGTCGCCAACTTTGAACAGTTTGCCGGTGAGGTGGATGAAGCGGTTTTAACCGCCGGACCATCAATCTTGGAGCGTCAATGATCAATTGATTTGAGTGAAGGACAATCGCGGGAAAATGCGTATTGGTGACTATTGTTGACAGGTTAACCATTATGCTATAATTAGCCGCGTAAAAAGTTAATTGGTTCACGCCCCTGATGAAAATCAGGGGCATTTTTCTGTCTTTGGAGCATTCTTTAATGAACATCACAGTAACCGGTTCAATCGCTTATGATTATTTAATGACGTTTCCCGGTAAATTCTCCGATTACATTTTGCCGGATCAACTTCATCAAATTAGCCTGAGCTTCTTGGTTGAAAGCATGCAGAAGATGCGGGGGGGAACCGCCCCAAACATCGCCTTTACCCTTGGTTTGCTGGGCGGCCGACCGCTGATGATGGCCACGGCCGGGGATGATTTTGGCACTTATCGTCAATGGCTCGACGCTCACGGCGTTGATACTTCCGGGACAATTGAAATCGAAAATGAGCACTGCGCTTCGTTTTTTGTCAACACCGATAACGAACAAAATCAAATTGCTACTTTTTATACCGGGGCGATGGCGTATGCCGGCAAGCTCTCTTTTGATGAGCACGCCCCGCATACCGATTTGGCCATCATATCGCCGAATGATCCGGTGGCGATGATGAATTACGTTCGCGAATGTAAGGCGAGCGGCATCGATTACATTTACGACCCCAGCCAGCAAACCATCTGGCTTTCGGGTGATGATTTGCGCGAGGGGTTGGAAGGGTGTGCGATGCTGACGGTCAATGAATATGAATTTGGCATGATTCGCGATAAAACCAAAATGACCGAAGCCGAAATATTGAAAAATGTACAGGCGGTGCTGATTACCAAAGGCAAGGAAGGATCGCTTTTGAAGGTCAATGGGGGGGACACGTATCATATCCCAATTGTTCCTCTACACCGGTCTGTGGATCCGACAGGTGCCGGAGACGCTTTCCGGGCCGGGCTGCTGCGCGGCATGCAGCTCAAGCTGCCGTGGGAATTAAGCGGCCGGATGGGGGCGCTGGCGGCGGCCTTTGTCCTTGAAGAGCAGGGCACGCAGGGTCACAGCTACACCCCTGGTCAATTTGTAGAACGTTTTCGAACCTGTTTTGATGATGATGGACAGCTCGATATATTGCTAAATACTCCCTCACCGCTGGCCGATATGGCGGAAGCTGGGGATTGAAAAAATTATAGGAGAATTGCGAATGGATTACGATATTAAAGATGTCAATCTGGCCCCCGGCGGCCGGCACCGCATGGAGTGGGCGGCAACCGAAATGCCGGTTCTTAAAGGGGTTGGCGAGAAGTTTAGTGAAGAACGGCCTTTTGACGGCGTCCGTATCGCCGGCTGTATGCATGTCACCACAGAAACCGCAAATTTGATGATCGCCCTGCAGCAGGGCGGTGCTGACGTGATGTTGTGCGCCAGCAATCCGCTAAGCACGCAGGATGATGTGGCCGCCACGCTGGTTTCCCATTTTGAAATCCCGGTTTACGCCATCAAAGGGGAGGACAACGAAACCTATCACAGACACGTGCAGGCGGTCCTCGATCACAAGCCTCACATCGTCATGGATGACGGTGCAGACGTGGCCAGCTCGCTTCACAAAGAGCGGCGCGAGCTTCTGCCCGGTTTGCTTGGGGGCACTGAAGAAACAACAACCGGGGTGATCCGGCTGCGGGCGCTGGCCGCCCAGGGTAAGCTGGAGTATCCGGTGATTGCCGTCAATGACGCCTTAACCAAACACATGTTTGACAATCGCTACGGCACCGGTCAATCAACGATGGACGGGATCGTGCGGGCCACCAATTATTTGATCGCCGGCAAGGTCTTGGTGGTCGCCGGCTACGGATGGTGCAGCCGAGGCATTGCCATGCGCGCTCGCGGTTTGGGGGCCAATGTGATCGTCACTGAAATCGATCCGCTAAAAGCGCTCGAAGCGGTTATGGATGGCTTCCGGGTTATGCCCATGTTGGAAGCGGCAAAAATCGGCGATATTTTTGTGACCGCCACCGGCGATATCAACGTCATCGACTATCATCACATGGAAGTAATGAAAGATGGTATCTTGATGTGTAACTCCGGCCACTTTGACGTGGAGCTCAATTTGAAAGAGCTGGCCAAGAAAGCTGGTGAACCCAAGCGGGTCCGGCCGTTTGTCGAACAATACACCATGCCCAGCGGCCGGCGGATCAACGTTTTGGGTGAAGGCCGTTTGATTAACCTCGCTGCCGCTGAGGGACATCCGGCATCAGTAATGGATATGAGTTTTGCCGGTCAGGCGCTGGCCGCCCAATATCTGAGCGACAACAAAGGGCGCCTTGAAAATCAAGTCTTGACGATGCCGAATGAGGTTGATCAACAAATTGCCAGCATCAAACTGCAGGCGATGGGGATCGAAATTGATACGCTGACCGATCAGCAGGCTAAATATCTGAACTCCTGGGAAGAAGGAACCTGATTTTCTTGTCTTTGGAACACCGATTCCGCTAAATTTATAGGGGGCGTAGAATCACCTACGCCCTTTTTTGTTCTTTATTAAATCCCGTGGTGTGCTATGAGAAATTGTGTCAATCATCCCGAATTAGAATCGATCGAGCGGTGTGAGGTTTGTGATGACCCGCTTTGCAGCCTTTGTCTTTGGTACGGGGAAAAAGGTCATCGTTATTGTGAGACCCACGCTCAAGCCGCCAGGCTGCAGGGGGAACAAATATTTTCTCCCAATACGTATGCTGAAGGGATACCGGCCAGTTTGGCGGTCAGTGACGGTCGGTCATCAGCCGGTGGTAGTGAAGGCCAGGCCGGTGAAAAAATGTACACCGGTAATCAACAAGACCTGTATGCCTTTGTCGCTGCTGCTATCGCCGTGGTTTCGCTGGCGTCTTGTTTTGGTGGCATTTACTGCCTTCCTTTTGTTGGAGCTATCCTGGGTGGAATCGCCTTTTTTAATGCGGATAAATCGGTTGATCCAAAACGAACGCGCCTGATGGGGGGGATTGCGCTCGGTGTAGGTGGCGTGGTTATTGCGGTCATTGTACTATTTATATTGATTTACGGGGCGATTATCATTTCCGCCTTAGTGGCGGGGACAGCGCCTTAAGCAAATTTCTGGTACTCATCGTGTTTCCCAAGGATTTCCATGAAAGAAACCGCACCGGGTGGATTTGGACGGCGCGGACTTTTTCCAATGTGGTTAGCCCGCCAACCATGTTTGCTGTGTTTGGGTTGGCCTTGTGTCTGCGCGTGCTGCCGGTTTTCCCGGCCGTTGTCTGGGCCTTGACGTATGGATTTTGGCTTTCTCTGGCTCCCATCCTCTATGTGGTTTATCTGCTGCGCACCGGCCGGGTTGCTGAACTCCATATGAGCAATACCGATGAGCGGTTTTTGCCTTATCTGGGAGCAATTGCCTGTGCATTAATCATGATTGCCCTGCTCTGGTATTTTCAAGGCCCACCGCTGTTGACCTGCCTGACCGTTTTTAACGCGATTGAGTTGAGCGCTCTAGCCTTTATCACAACCCGCTATTTGATTAGCATGCACTCGGCCGCCACAACCGCCATCACCACCCTGGTTACCTTAATCTGGGGTGTTTACTGGGGGGTAATGGTTGGGGTACCGTTGATTACTTTGGTCGCTGTTGCTCGTCTATATTTGCGCCGTCACACATTTGATCAGGTTCTGGCCGGCTGGTTCTTGGGTGCCGGTACGATCATTGTCATGCTCCCGTTTGGATGTTTTTAATCTGCTTGCTATGTTTGAACAAGAACGAACCTTAAGTCGCCTTCAACAGCGTGTTTCCTCTGAAGCCGGATTGCTGGCTGCATTTTTGAGCGGTTCATTCGGCCGTCGAGATGCGGATCCATACGCTGATGTGGATGTCGTTTTGGTTTATCCTTCACAGGCAGCCAAAGAACTGGCTCGTCCCAATCGAGAGTCATTTGCCGCCGAAATCTTGCCCTATGTGCGGGCCGTCGTGTATCAGCCTCCGGAAAATCCGGATCATTTGGTTGCGCTGTACGCAAACGGTAGTAAATTTGATTTTTCATTTTTGGCGCAGGATGAAGTGCAACCGCACCCGGCTTATCAAACCATCCGCATCTTAAAAGATACGGGCGGATGGGCTGATAACTTGATGAGCCGTTCCGCGGGCATATCGGAAATTCACAGCGCCACTTTATCTGAGAAGCGGATGGCTCAGTTAGACCGCCGTTTTTGGGCTGATTTTTGGGAAGTGTATCGTTTGACCCGCCGGGGAGAAGTTGACCGGCCGTTCCCGGTTTTTGTTCGCCTGTTGGCCGATATTTTGCCGCCACTGCTGGAGAACCTGCCCCCGGAACTGCCGATTGCCCAGCAGCTGACTCAAATAAACTTTTCTCGTCAGGCTGACCACAATCTTGAAACCCTCAAACTGCTCGTCGTCAACTACCGGGAGGCCAGAGACGCCGTGGTCCAGCGGCTGAGGCTTTCCTTTCAGCCTCATTCGGCCGTAGAAAATGAGCTAATGCGGCTCATCAATCGATAAGGTTTTCACGTTTGGTCGATAGATCAGCATAAAATTTGGAGATGAGCGGGTATATCCCCCTTGCTCCCAATGGACCCATCCGCTATAATTCTTTTCGTTAACTTGAAAATTTTTGCCCTTAACGGGCTATTTTTTTGTAAATCTTAAGGGATGTAATCATGGCCAAGAAAAAAGGCACGCGTATCGTCATCAAAATGAAAAGCACTGAGAGCGGGTTTCAGTACGTAACCACCAAGAGTCGTCGCAACGACCCCCAGCGCCTGGAATTGCGTAAATATGATCCGGTGGTCCGCCGGCATGTGGTTTTCCGCGAGACGAAGTAAGCCAAATATTTTTACCGGAAAAAGCACCTTAAATGGTGCTTTTTTTATTTATCATCATCCTCAACTGGCCAGGATGTCCCATCGTCCCGAATGAGACTGCATGGTATCATGTAAGTGGCTTACCGCGATCTATCGCGGTTTTTTTGTCGATTGACAGGATACTTCCCAGGTGATTATTTCACCTTCAAAACACCAAGCTGCTCAATCAGGAAAGACACACATGATGGTATATAACGGTCGATATATTCTCCACGAACTCCTCGGAGTTGGCGGAATGGGCCGAGTCTATAAAGCGACCGATCGCCTAACCGGCGATATCATCGCTTTGAAGCAGGTAGCTGTACCCAAACAGTTAACCGAATATTATGCCTCAGAGGCAGACCATCTCGATGGCAAATTTCGCCTGGCACTCACCCAAGAATTCAAAATCTTAGCGTCGCTCCGCCACCCATATATTATCCCGGTTGTTGATTACGGTTTTGACGAACAGGGCGTTCCTTTTTTTACGATGCCTTACGTCTCTGGATCGGCCACAATTCTCAAAGGATGTCTCCATCAGTCAAATGAACAAAAATATCGATGGTTGATTGAAATATTTGAAGCGCTGGCTTATCTTCATCAACGGGGAATCATTCACCGAGATTTAAAACCGGAAAATATTCTGCTGACCGATGGCCAAGTTCAACTTCTCGATTTTGGTCTATCGGCCGCTAAGGCAGAAGTCACCGACTCTGTTGGCAGCTGGGCGTATGTGGCCCCTGAGGTGGTCGCCGGCGCAAACGCCGTAGAATCCTCTGACCTGTATGCGATAGGGATCATCGCCTTTCAGATGTTTGCCGGCCGCCATCCGTTTGATGTTGAATCTTCTGATTTAATCGATCAAATTCTCGATGAGTCTCCCCCTTTGGCATGGTTAAAAGCTCCTGATTCTGTCAAAGATGTCATTGGTAGATTGCTAAATAAGACCCCTGAAGCCCGGTTTGCGACCGCCCGCGCGGCAATCGCCGCTTTGTGTGAGGCGATCGGTGAACCCCTACCCCCAGAGGAAGTCGAGGTCCGGGAAAGCTATTTGCAGGCGGCCGCGTTTATCGGGCGAGAGCCGGAAGTGGCTCACTTAACCGGGGCGATTCAATCGGCGATGGCCGGACAGGGGTCAGCCTGGTTAATCGGTGGGGAAAGCGGGGTGGGTAAGTCCCGTCTGGCAGATGAATTGCGTATTTTGAGCCTGGTGCAGGGGGCGCTGGTCGTGCAGGGAAATACGGTAGAAACCGGTGCCCGGCCGTTTCAAATATGGGTCGATGTGATTCGCCGGCTGGCGTTAAATGTGACTCTCGATCCGACCTCTGTTTCAATTTTGCAGGCCATTGCCCCGGATTTGCCGGATTTATTGGCTGTTGAGCCGGCACCTTTGCCGCAGGTGAGTCAGGAAGTGGCTCGGCGGCGGCTAATTCATGCGGTGGTTGATTTATTTGCCAAACAGACCCAGTGGATATTGTTAATTTTAGAAGACCTGCACTGGTTGACCGATTCTTTTGAACTCCTCGACCAGCTGGCCGAGCAGGCGAATCATTTACCCGTGTTGATTATGGCCACCTACCGCACTGAGAATCGGGCGGATTTAGCCGAAAAACTTGCCGGCATGAATCATCTCACTCTGGCGCGGCTCAATCAAAACGAAACCATCCGGTTGACCGAGTCAATGTTGGGGAAAATTGGGAAGAACCCGGCTCTGGTTGATCTTCTCCATCGAGAAACGGAAGGGAACGTCTTTTTCCTGGTAGAGATGGTCAGGGCTTTGGCCGAAGATGCCGGCCGTCTGACGGCCGTTAATCCGGACTCCCTGCCCCAATCACTTTATCCGCAGGGAATTGCCACCCTGGTTGCCAGGCGTCTGGCCCATCTGTCAATTGAAGTTAAACAACTGCTCCAGTATGCGGCCGGATTAGGGCGGGTTGTTGATTTGCCGGTGGTGGGTTTTCTCAACGCCCAAAATCGGTTTGTCGCCAACTTTGACACATTTTTAACCGCCTGTTCAAACGCGGCCGTCCTGGAGTTTATCAATGGCGAATGGCGGTTTACCCACGATAAAATTCGCCAATATTTGTTGACAACCTTATCCGAAATCGAGCACGTTCAGCTGCATCACGTGTTGGCTCAAACCATCATGGGAGTCTATCCGGATGATCCTTCTGTGGCTGCGCGCCTGGTTTATCATTGGCGGCAGACCGATGAAGTTGCTCACATCCGTCATTTTGAACGGATTGCCGGGCTGTACGCCAAATCCCTCTTTTCCAATGAGGATGCCATCAGACACTTATCAAGTGCCCTGGAGCTGATGGCTCAGGAGAATTTGAGCGGCCGTTTGGAGCTTTTGGAAGAGCGAGAAGAAGTTTATGATTTGCTTGGCCTGCGCGAACCCCAGCTCGAAGATTTAACCCAAATTGAGCAGATCGTGCAGAAAATGGTCGATAAGGGTGAAAAAGATTTACGCGCCTCCTTTGCCCTGCGCCGGGCCCGATATGATCAAACCATCGGTCAATTTGAAAAGGCGATTCGTCATTCACAAGATGCCATGTGGATCGCCCAGAAAATTGGAGATTCTGATCTTGAAACGACCGCGCTTATCTCTCGCGGTCTCTCTCGCCTGCGGTTGAGTCAATTTGAGGAGGCGATCACCGATTTTGAAATCGCCCTGGATCTATCCACTTTGAACGGCCTCCATCGCCAGGAAGCGGAGGCGATGCGATTTCTCGGCGTGGCCCACACCGATCGTGGGGAATCACAGCAGGCGGCCCCATTTTTGGAAATGGCGTTGAAGAAGTATCGTCAAATCGATGATCGACAGGGGGAGAGTATCGTCCTAAACAATCTGGCCAACGTCAGCATGGGGCGCGGTGATTATCAAACCTCCCGCCAATATTTTGATGAGGCGTTAAAAATTAATGAGGAGATTGGAGATCGGGAGGGTGTGGCCCGCATCTATTCCAATTTAACCTCTCTCTATTTGGATGTCGGGGAGATGAAACAAGCGGAAACCTATGGGCAGCAAGCCCTGGCCCTGTGCCGTCAAATTAACGTTCCTCTAGGCGTTTGTTTTAACCTGCTCAATTTAATTGATATTTATCTAACCCGGAATCAACTGGAGAAATCTGAAGAAGCCGCCAACGAAGCGATTGCCGTGGCTCGCAAAATGGGCAGTCCACATCTCGAGCGATTTGCTCTTCTCGGAGCCGGACATGCCTTGGCCTCTTTAAAGAAATACGACGACGCGGAAGATTTGTTTTCGCAGGTGGAAAATCTCTTTGACCAGGAAAATGAGCAGATTCCAAATGCAGAAGCCCGGGTTGCTTTGGCTGATATCGTCCGTCGGCGAGGGAATTCACGGCAGGCGCTGCAAATGATCGGTGCAGATGTGGATCTCATCATGAACCATCCAACGCTCCAGCCGTTTCAAAGACCGTTTAAGATGATTGATCAAGTGTGCCAAATCTTAAAAGAGAACGGCCGTCAGGAACCTTATCACAACATTTTGACGCTAGGGTATCAAGAATTGATCGCCCGCAATCGGAAAATCTCTGATGCACGGATCCGTCAAACGCACATTCAGAATATCCCTGCCCACCTTCATCTCATCGAGGCATATGAGGCGATCTCTAAACCAATTTAAATGTGGGTTGGAGTAAATCTCATCAAATAGTCAGTCGCCGGCTGCGCTCAGGACAGGCTTCGCAAAGGATCCCGTCAATTTCAAGTGAAAGCAGCCATTAATTTAGAAGAGAAGCGTCTCCATTTTCAGCCATCCATGGCTGAATGCAACTTGACGAGATTCCTCGCTGCGCTCGGAATGACAGGGGTTAGGGCAGCAACTTGGGTTAAGATTAGGGGATTTAGTGATATTTCGGGGTAAATCCCCTTAATCCCCTAATCCCTATTCTTAAATTTTAGAATTGAAGCTTTTTTTTAATCATACGTGTCAGTGGTTTAAAAAACTCATCAAAGATAATTTGTCCGCAGATTAGAGAGAGAAATCTGTGAAAACCCGTGTTAATCCGTGGCTGGATTTTAATAGTGATCCACTTAAGGTTGGGAGGGAGTAAAGCCGTTCCAGTAGTGACCCCCCGACCAATAATGCCCGCTTTGCTCGTATTGATCGGAGTTCCAGTAGATATCGGCATTGGAGAAGATTGAACCGCTCCAGTAGTGACCGCCGCTCCAATAATGGCCACCACTCCAATAGTGACCGCCCGACCAGTAATGGCCACCGCTCCAGTAGTGACCACCTGACCAGTAATGACCGCCGCTCCAGTAATGCCCACCGTCCCAGAAGAAATCCGCGTCTGAGGGTAGTGGATTGCGGTTTTCATCAACCAGCACAAATCCACCCCTGTTTTCATCAATAATCGCCGGCCCGACATACGGTTGCTGAGGGATCATCCCGCCATTCGCAAAGCCAATCGCAGGGTTGAGAACCGCATCGGGGGCCCAAACCCGGCCGGCTCCCTGCTGAAATATAGAAAAAGCCAGCGAACCATCCTCACTCAGTGCCGGTTGAGCGGTCATTGTGAGGGCGTATTTGACTTCATCCGGACTCATCGTCGGATTTGCATCGAGCATCAGGGCCACAAGACCACTCACCACCGCCGTTGAGGCAGAGGTGCCGGCACTTTGATAGAGGCCGTTGCTGCGATACAGGTGGGGGTTATTGGTGGCCCAATGGCCGTCGTGAGGCGCAAACATGAGCAGGTGGGCCCCGGGAGCGATGACGTCCGGCTTAATAAACCCGGCTTCGGTTGGACCGGAGGCGCTAAAGGGGGGAATGTAATCATCACTTATATCGGCCGGGGTATAATTGTCGGTAAACGACCCGACGGTGATCACAAAAGGATCGTTCCCCGGTGAGGTAATCGAACCGGCCGCGGGCCCGGTATTACCGGCCGCCACGACCATGACGACCCCTTCTTCCCAGAGCATTTCCACCGCCATATTAATTGGATTTTCCCAATAAGGACCGGTTACAGGGCCCGCTAAAGATAAATTAGCGACCCGGACATTGTAGATATCATGAAAGAAGTAAAGCCAGTTGAGGCCGTCGAGAACGGTGGACACCGATCCCTTTCCTTCGCCATTTAACACCCGAATATTGACCAGATTTGCCCCGGGAGCAACCCCGATCGGGTTCCCCGCTGGATCTGTGGCTCCGCTGGCAGACAGACCGGCCATATAGGTGCCGTGTCCATGAGAATCGACATAGGCACCGTCGACCGCATCATAATTGGCAATCGTTGGTTTTCCGATCAAACTGCCGGTAACTCCTGTATCGAGAACGGCAATGGTGATGTCGCGGCCGTCAATCCCGGCCGCCAGAACCTCATCAGCACCAATGACCCGCAAATAATCCCCGGTCTCGGTTGGCAGCACGTCACTGATTACCGAGAACTCGTCAGCCAATAATTCCCCGTGGCCGCCATTAATGAGTTTGATTCGCATGTGCGTGGCCTGAGCCGGAGCCACGGCGGTTAGCGTGAATTGCTCAAAAGAGGAATGCGCAAAAATCGACTGTTTTGCCGCGTCAAGAAGAACCGCTTCCGAATCAAAAAATTCAATTCTAAAATAAGCATCGGTCACGTTGCCGTGTTTCTTTAACCAGGCGGATACGGACACGGTTTCTCCCGGAGAAACCGCAATTGCTTCCAACCGCTGAATGAAATTCCCGTACGGGCCGATTTTGACCGCTTGATCACCGGAATAACTATTTTCTACGATCTGACTGCTTGCGGACAGATGCCAGCCGGCCTCTTCATACTCAAATCCTAAATTTTCTAGGACGGGATTGGCCTGCAGCACAAAATTATCAACTAGCAGCGAGCCCATCTGGCCGCTTTTCCAAGCCCAAATTCGAATCGCATCTGTGTCGGCCGGGGCAACCCCGGTTAAAGAAATCTCCTCAAACTGTTCGAGCAAAGGCACATTTTGGATAGCGTCGGCGATTTCCTGACCATCTTCATCGAGATAATCAATGCCAAAGGCGGTCCATTCCGGCTCACCCTCTGTTTTAAACCAGCCGGTCAAAACAAACTCTTCACCATCTAGCGCGCTAATATCAATCGTTTGGGTAAGACCGCTGCCCTCAACTCCCGTCGTTAATTGGGCTGCTTGCGTGCCGCGATGAGCATCTGAGACCAGAGCAACTTCCCCGTTTGACTCCCAATGCTCCAGACCATTTTCAAAGCCTTTGTTTTGTGAAAAGTTGATGTGCTTAATTTGTAAACCATCAATATACAAAAATCCGGCGCTGCCTGTCTTTTTGATCCACAGGCGGATATAGGCGGTTTCAGCCGGTGTGGTTACTGAAGCGGACTCAAAGGTAAACTCAGGAGAGGATGGAAGCACCTGCTCGTAGTTTGAGATGGTTTGAAAGCCGCTGTCCAAAAACTCGATATCAAACGTCGAAATCTTATTGGTATACTGTTGGGCGAACCAGCCGCGAATCACGTAATCCTGGTGAGCGGCCGCGGGGATAATTTGGCTGATATTGCTTTTTCGGCTTCCCAATCGCACCGCTTTTTGCCCATCGTATGCATATTGATAGAGCATGACCCGGCCGGCAGCATACCAATTGTCAAGCCCTTCCTCAAAGCTGCCGTTAAACAGGAAATTTTGATGATGATCTCCCCAATCTGAGGGGGCTTCAACTTCGATGGTCAAATCATCTAAATAAAGGATGCCGCTGTCTTCCTGCGCGCCCCAAATGTAGAGATACGCGGTCTCCGTGGGAGCGATGGCTGACAGCGAATAATCGGTATATTCCAAATCTGAAATTGAGGTGTAAACCTCGTCGAGATACCCATAATTTTCATCAAGAAAAGTAATGCCGATTTCAGCCCATGCCCAATCCACTTCTTCAGATCGCTTGCCCGCTGCAGAGTACGTATAGGTCACGCCCGGAACAGCCTGGATGATTTGACCGATTTCCCCGTAATCCGGGCCGATTTGTATGGCAAAATCACCTGTGTTACTGTCGGTGGTGGTGGCGACATTGCCAAATGAATCCCAATCGAGCGCCCCAGATTCAAACCCGCCATTTTTGAGTAAATTGGTTACGGCCGAGGAAACAATTTCCGCGTCGAGGGAAATATTGCGCAGACCGGAAACCTGTTTGAGCGATTCAATTTGGCGGCCTTCAATTTCACCGGCAAAGCCGTTGATGATGGGTAGTGAGTGGGTGACCGTACCACCTAAAGATTCAAAGACAGATTCTAAGCTGCTGGCTGATCCTTCTGCCTGAACGATGATGCTGATCGGCTCATTTGGTAAATCTGCGGCCAATGTCAAAACGGCCGGATCAATATATGGGTCTGAGCCGGCCGCCACATCGATTTGTTGGTTGGTGGTGAAGAGTAGGATCACCACTGCGCTTATGGTGATCAAACTGATCAATTTATATTTTAGGGCATGCATAGTTGTTCCCGCCCCTTACAGTTTTTGTGACTGGCTTTCTTAATTGATTGTGCTTTCCTTCACACACAAAGAAATTAAGTAGACTTAAGATAGAAAAATTTTCTTACATCGATACTGACGAATTGATTTTCCTTACTGAATTAGTACAAATTTCCTATGCCGGCTGATTTTCCTGCCCAATAGGACATAGGTTCAATTCCCTCATGGCCAGAATTCACCTAAAATAGGTGGATGACCACCGACACCAAAATCGATTTAGATCACGCTCAGCTGCTGGAGTATCTGTTAAATATTACCCGGCGCATGGTTGAGATGCGTTCTTTAGATCCGCTTCTAGCATTTGTGATTGACGAGTCCCTCAAAATCGTTGGGGCAGAACAGGGTTATATCGTGCTCAAAAGAGAAGATGGCGATATTGATTTTCGGATATTGCGCGATTGCCAAGGTCAGGATTTAGAACCCCAACCGGATGTCATCAGCCGATCAATTTTGCAAGAAGCGTTGACCACCGGTCAATCCTTGGTCGTCCGCAACGCTATGACAGATCCGCGGTTCAGCCACTCCTTAAGCGTGATGGCCCTCCGTTTGCGTTCGGTCATGTGTGTTCCCCTCATCACTCAAAATCACATTGTAGGGGCGATTTATGTAGAAAATCGCAGCGTGCACGGCCGTTTTGGTGAGGAAGATGTGATTCCCCTTGAGCTGATCTCCCATCAGGCGGCCGTCGCGATTCAAAATGCCAAGCTCAATGATGAATTAAAAATCGCCAATGACCATTTGCGACAGCTGGATGCGATGAAAAACAAATTCATTATGCTGATTTCTCACGAGCTGCAAACACCCCTAACCGCCGTCAAATCATACGCTTCCTTGATGAGTAGGGTTCTGGATGCGGCCGATACGGAAGTTAAATTGGCCGAAGCTGGTCCGATCTCCCACAAATTAAACCGGTCCGTTGAACGTCTTAATCAAACGATTACTGAAATCATTCAACTCTTCCGCATTATTTCCGGGCAGCTGCAGCTTAACAGCACCGACATTGATCTTGAACAACTGTTGAAGCAGATTCTCAAGCGTTTTGGCAAAACAATCGAAAAACGGGGCATTCAAATCGAATTAATCGATATCGATCAACTGCCCCATCTCGAAGGAGATCAACATCTCTTAACGGTGCTGTTTGAAAACGTACTCGGAAATGCGGTTAAATACACCCCAGATTATGGAAATATCTCAATTTCTGGTGCGACCCAGGGAGACCATATCGAAATAAAGATACAGGACAGCGGAATAGGCGTGCCTGGCGATGAACAAACAAGGGTGTTTGACCTATTCTACGTGCTGGGTTCGCTGCTCAACCATTCATCAAATAAATTGTCGTTTCAGGGTGGAGGATTGGGATTGGGATTACCAACCGCCAAGGGGATAATCGAAGCCCACGGTGGAAAGATCCACTTACTGAGCCCGATTTACGAAAACGAACAATTTCCAGGCACCGCCTGCGTTATTTCTTTGCCGCTCTCAACTGCCGGCGATTTACACAACCCCACTGTTTGATAAATCCCCTGTCTTACAGACGCAGGGCGTCGATTGCTTCCTTGATAACCGATGCGCTGTTATTGAGTTCGGCCGCTTCCTGATCGCTCAAAGAAAGAGGGTACGAATCTAAGATGCCGTTGCCGCTGATTAACCTGGGCAGTGAAAGAGTGACGTCTTCTACACCTTCTACGATTTCGGTTGGTGTGCAGAGGGTCATAATTGCGCGCCGATCCCCTAAAATATTGCTCACAATCCGAGCCAGAGCGCTGCCTACCCCAAAATATGTGGCCCCTTTGCCATTGATAATTGAATAAGCTGCTCGTCGGGTTCCATCATCGATTTTTCCGCGGACTTCATCGTTTAGTTTGAGATGATTCATGCGGCAAAAATCTTCTAGCGGAATGTTGCCGACAAAAGTAGAGGACCAGACCAGTACTTCTGAGTCACCATGCTCGCCGATGACATACCCGTGAATGTGATTGGTGTCCACCCCGGTATGTTCGCTCAATAATGCCCTAAATCGGGCCGTATCAAGCGTTGTCCCAGAGCCGATCACCCGATTAGAGGGGATCCCGTGTTTCCGAGCGATCACGGCCGATACGTGGGTCATCACATCCACCGGATTGGTGGCCACAATTAAAATCGCCTGAGGAGCATACTTGAATATTTGCGGAATCACCGCTCCGAATACGTCGGCGTTTCGCTCCAGCAGCTCCAAACGAGTTTCACCAGGTTTTTGTCCAACCCCGGCCGCCATAATGACCACTCGAGCGCCAACCAAATCGTCAAAGCCGCCGCTGCGAACCGTGAGTGGGTGAGCAAAAGGAACGGCATGAAAGATATCATCCGCCTCCGCCTCCGCTCGCTCTGCGTTTTTATCGACTAGAATAATCTCCCGGCCGATGCCGCGCATAACCATCGCATAGGCGGCCGTTGCCCCCACAAATCCTGCACCTACTATTCCAATTTTCATCGCTTTTTACTCTTCCTGCTCTGTTTTTAAGGGATGCCGGGCACCCGAATGTGTATTATTATAGAAGAATCATGACCCGCCACCACAGTATCTTGCGCAAATTTATGACAGATGGCTTGAGCGATATTGAAGTGCTTACGCTGGCGCTAGATTATTTCCCGACCGTTTATCAAGAAATTAACGTCAGCGGTATGATTCACAGCGCAAAAGTGATGGCGGTTGTCCATTTCGCCATGACCAGTGGTCAGCTGACCCATCTACAAAACGCTTTACAGCAGGAATTCCCGCTTGAATTTGAACATTTTTTAAAGAGCTTGAGCAGTGAGGACGGGGTTGAAAATGATCCCTTGCCGATGAAAACCGGTGCTGACGGCCGGCAAATGATCAAAATTCCGGCCGGTCCATTTGCGGCCGGCAGCCCACCAAGTGAAATCACCCTCGATGAATTTTGGATCGACCAGCAGCCGGTCAGCAACCAGGCTTACAAGCGTTTCCTGGATGCTCACCCTACCTACCCGGTTCCAGACAGAGAAGAAGCGTGGGCGCAACCGTTTAATTGGGATCGTCAAACGCGCTTGTTCCCGGCCGGGCACGAACGACTACCGGTTAACCTGATTAGCTTAAAAGATGCCCAGGCGTATGCTGCCTGGGCCGGAAAGCGCCTTCCCACCGAATGGGAGTGGGAAAAAGCGGCCCGGGGGGTTGACGGCCGCGATTATCCGTGGGGGCGGTGGCAGCCCAATGCGGCTAACACCAGCGAACTCTCGGCCGGCCGGCCGCTGACCATTGGACAATTTTCCCCACTTGGCGACAGCCCGTATGGTGGCGTTGATTTTTGCGGAAATGTGTGGGAATGGACCGACTCAACCATGGATAATGATCCCCATAAAATTGTCATTCGCGGTGGATCATGGTTAAGCCCAGCTGATCAGGCATACTGCTGGTATCGCAACTGGTTCAAACCGTTTCGAGGCAGTCACGTCATCGGGTTTCGATGCGCGATTTGAGACGAGAGACGAGAGACGAGAGACGAGAGACGAGAGACGAGGCGACTTGACATAAAGTGAAGAAAAATATAGACTTTTTAAGAATCGTAAATCGTAAATCGTAAGTAACTATACAGGTTAAAAGTCAGGGACAAGAAGAGGGCCTTTGAAAATGGACCCAATCGCCTCCCAAACGTTGATGCCCTGTTTTTTCATGGTCGACAGGTAGGAACGGG
>JAAUYD010032164.1_pt1 | contig 32609 bp, 21 predicted proteins | sample 7278101 | NCBI WGS metagenome assembly JAAUYD01 (sample SAMN14350128, study PRJNA611818) | marine sediment metagenome | isolation source: surface marine sediment (0.6m) | place: French Polynesia: Moorea | collected 2018-08
CTGGTTAATAGATGAAAATCTTGAAACTAAGGTCGCTGATTGAATGAAGAACCTCCAGAATGTTGGACGCATTGGGAATCCCTCGCGGAGCGCGAAGGGAGGATGTCAAATTTAGCTTATTCTGGACTGACAGAAAAATTATCTACAGCGTCTAAAATAGCAGCCTTAACCGACTTGCGATCGCTCACTATTATCCCTAACTTATCTCAAAAGGTATTTCAGGCTTACATCGGAACTGTTTTACTCCAAAAGCCAATTATTCAAAAAGTTGACACCTTTGTTAAAACCACACAAAGATTTGGTGCAGTAAGGGATTTACTAGCATCGTTTCCTTGTGCCAATCTACCTGATTTTGATGCAGAAAGAGCTTGGCAAACTTTAATGCGCTGGCTACTCCATTTTCTTCCCAATCGCTATGCTTTATCTGTGCCCAATTACTCAGAAGTTTTCTATCGAATCAAAACTGAGAGATGCTAATTGAACGTGATTTCACTTCCCGAGGAAACCTCGGGAAGTGAAATCACGTTGTTGAAAGGTAGAAAAAATCAAGCATGACTTCCACAGTTTCCCATAATCCCCCAATCTATCTCGATTATCACTATACTACTCCTGTAGACCCTAGAATAGCAGACCGAATGCTATATTACATGACAACTGCATTTGGGAACGCTAGCAGTACAGATCATATTTACGGTGATGAAGCAGCAAAAGCCGTATCCGAGGCACGTCGTCAAGTTGCTGAATTAGTCGGAGCATCATCAAAGGAAGTGTTTTTTACTTCTGGAGCAACAGAAAGTATTAACCTAGCTATCCAAGGAAGTATATTCAAGCACCTTGATAACAAAAGTAAACCTCGTATTGCTATATCCCCACTCGAACACAAAGCAGTATTAGACACTTGTTTTGCAATCGCCAAAAAAGGATTAGCCAAACTTATTACTCTTCAAGTGGATTCTAAAGGCAAATTAGACCTAGAACATCTCGAACAAGTCTGTAAACAAGGATTATCTCTGCTATGTGTAATGGCAGCCAACAACGAAATCGGCAATATTTACCCAGTTCGAGAAATTGGTCAGATAGCTCAAAAATACAATGTCTCTTTTCTTTGTGATGCTTCTCAAGCAGTAGGTAAGATACCAATCGATTTTGAACAATGGGGAATTACTTATTTAGCAATCTCTGGTCATAAATTCTATGCACCCAAAGGAGTAGGCGCATTAATTGTCAGAAAAGAACATCAATTAGAACCAATTATTTTTGGTGGCGGTCATCAAAAAGGAATGCGATCAGGAACGTTAAATGTTCCTGGGATTGTGGGTTTAGGTGAAGCTTGTCGATTAAGAATGTTGGAAATGGAAGAAGATGAACCAGCGATCGCTATACTACGAAATAAATTACAAAATCTGCTTCAAGAAAAAATACCCACTCTAGTAGTCAATGGCGATATAAACTCAAGATTAGCTGGAAACCTCCATATTTCTATTCCAGGAATTCCTAATAGTGCCATTATTGCTAGAATCCGCGAGCGCTTGGCTATTTCTACTGGTTCAGCCTGTTCTTCTGGAGTTGCAGCACCATCTCATGTCTTAAGAGCGATGAATTTATCTGAGGAGTTAATCGAAGGTTCGCTAAGAATAGGATTGGGAAAATTTACTAATGAGAAAGAAATAGAAGAATCCGCAGAAATCATCTCGGATGCGGTAGCAAAAATTGATCGCTTAATGTGAATGCAATTAGTAGATAGGATTTTGATTTTCTTTTAGTACCTACTAACTTTTAGGTTGTCTCTGGCTTTTTTTCAATCGCTCTAGCTGTCTTTGTTTAAGGTCTTCAGCTATACGCATATCAGCCAACTCTTCTTCATCAAAAGCCGAGCCATTAACTTTAACTAAACAATCAGCTAGTTTCTCAATTTCTTCATCAGAAGGGCGATCGCCAGATAAAAGTTTCTTTAACCTTCTCACAGGAATTTTGGTCTCTTTTGCCAGGTGTTTTAAACCCCATTCTGGATTTTCTAAAGTTTTCTCAATGGCATTGGCGATCGTTGGTAAAGTCGAAAAAATTAGATCGATATCTTGAGATACATTATCGTTCAGAGTTGAATCTGAAAAATTGCCCCGATAAAGATTTCCTGGTCTTTTTGAGGTTAACTGTTCTTGTTTACTAATCCAATCTCTAACCGCTTCCTCTATGGTTTCATTAATATTCTGCCCTGCTTTTTTACAGGCTGCCTTGAACTCCATAGTAAGCGTTTTAGGAATAAATCCCCTCAGTTCCTTATATTCAGAAGATTTTCTTTTATCAACCACTCGTTAGTCTTTTGCCATAACCCTATTGATGCTATTTTCTCACAGGATTTTGTTTATCTGATTATCTTGCTATTATTGCTTATCTTGCTAATATTATATATATTACTTGTAGCTACTCAATAATTGCCCTATTATGCTGTCTGCAAAGCAGGATTGCTTTGTAAGACTGCTCTTGTTGTCATGACTCAATCGCTCAATAGCAATCTGGCGAATAATATCTACTCTTTTGGTTGTTTTCCTCATCTTCCTGCCAATTTTCCAGAAAGTACAGAAATGCCATTTTATCTTTATGGAGACCACGTTTATTCCGACTCTATGGAAGACTATGGTATTGTGATTGGTCGTTTTTATGCCTTTGATGGTAATTTAGAGCGATGGCGATGGAGATATCTCATTCTTACTCATCAAGATTTAGTGATTAATTCCTTTTTCTCCACTTTTATCTGTTGGGAAACCGACCTTGAGCCTGTAGATTGAGGTTATACTATGGCTATTATCACCATTCAATGTCGTCTCCAAGCCAAAGAAGAAACTCTACGATACCTTTGGCAGTTGATGAGCCAACAAAACGCTTTATTAGTAAATAATATATTGGAGCAGATCAGAACACATCCAGAAATGGATCTATGGTTAGTTAGTGGTTATATTCCTACTAAAACTTTCAAAAACATTGTCAAAGAGATTAAACAACAGCCAAAATTTCAAGGAATGCCTAGTTGCTTTAAGACTTCTGCTGAAACTCTAGTTAAAGAGATTTACAAATCATGGTTTGCCGTTCAGAGAAAGAAAAGAAACTTACTTTGGGCTAAAAAAAGATGGTTGGCAATGCTAAAAAGCGAACCAGAATTATTAGAACAAACTGGTTTGACTTTACCTCAATTGCAAGCTGAAGCTGCCAAAATTCTCAATCGAGAACAAAAAAAATTCGATAAGCTCAAACAAGAAAAAAAATCAGCTCCAGAAACTCCTAAAGATTTATTTAATTATTTGCTTCAGGTATACAATAAAGCAAATAAAAATCATGAGAAAGAGACAAAACCCCATTTAAAAACCCAAAAACTAATTCAACAGTGTGCTGTTGTTTACTTGCTGAAAAACAAGTGTGAGATTGGGACCAAGCCAGAAGATCCAGAAAAATATCAGCAATACAGACACAAAAAAGTAATTCACATTCAACGACTAGAGGAGCAACTAAAAGCTCGTTTGCCTCAAGGTAGAAATTTGGCAACAGAGGAGTATTTAGAAACATTAAAACAAGCAGAAAGTTTGATTACAGAAAACGAAGAAATGGAGTTACTTCAGGCACGCTTGCTCAGAAGTGAAAAATCAATCCCTTTTCCCGTTTCTTATAACACCAATACAGATATCTATTGGTCAAAAAATAAGCAGGGCAGAATTTACGTTACCTTCAGTGGGATGAAACAGGATGGGCATATTTTTGAAGTATTTTGTCACAATCGTCAACTACATTGGTTTCAGCGTTTTTATGAAGACTATCACTTATACAAGCAAAATAAAGACCAAGTACCAGGAGGATTACTAACTCTTCGTTCGGTGCGTTTAGTTTGGCAAATAAATCAGAAAGAATCTGACCAACCTTGGTTAACTAATCATTTATATCTTCATTGTTCTGTTGATACTCAATTATGGACAAGGGAAGCAACAGAAGAGTTAAGGCAGCTAAAAATTACTCAAACCAAAGCCAAAATTCAACAATGGAAGGAAAAAGCTCCTCTCAATAAAAATCAACAGAGAAGGTTTAAAAGCGATCAAACATCATTAAAGCGTTTGACATCGTTCCGAGGATTTTCTCGACCTAGTAAATTGCCTTCTTATCACAATTCTTCCAGAATTATGGGAGTGAGCATTGGTTTACAACAACCAGTAACAGTAGCAGTTGTTGATGTCATGACCAGCGAAATTATCGACTGTCGTAATACCCCACAACTCTTAAACAAACCCATTAAACAAAAACCCAAGAAAAGGAAAAAAGCCAAAAAGCTGACTCAATATGAGTTTTTGTTACGACGCAGACAGCAACAGCAAGAAAATGATATCCAAAGACAACAAGCTCAAACCAGATTCGGTAATAATCGTTTCGGAGAATCGGAATTAGGTCAATATGTAGATCGTTTGTTAACCAAAGCAATTGTGGCAATGGCGATTCAATATCAAGTTGGTAGTATTGTCCTACCAGATTTGACTAACATTAGAGAAATTCTAGAGAGTGAAATTACATCCAGAGCCGAGGCTAGAATACCTGGATGTAAAAAAGCTCAGAAGCTTTACGCCAAAAAATACCGTACAAATCTTCATCGCTGGAGTTATGCCCGTTTGTGTGATGGGATTAAATCAAAAGCTATTCAAAAAGGTCTTGTTATTGAAAGTAGTCGCCAAATTCCCACTGGAACATCTGAAATACAAGCAAGGGATTTAGCTTTAATTGCTTATCACCATCGACAGCAAACATGAGCTAAACATTTCTTATAGTTTTTCTGCACCTAGATAATTTAATATTGAAGTAATTTGCGCCGTATATTTTGATTTAAAATATGCGATAAGTGTGGGTTTGTTTGACTGTTTAGAAAACGGTCTTACTTTCTGAGCCCTCGTAGCTACTAGCTCACAGTACTTAACTCAGTCAAGTAAGGTATTCCACTCTTGATGGATAGCTTTATTGAGTAAGGTACGGTTGCTGCCAATTTCGCGTTCAAGTTGCGTATTGGGAAAAAGACTTTTTAGAAAATAGAGATTATTTTCTATTATAGTCTAGTTTGCGCTACCAGCAAGTGGGTTGATTGATAAAGTAAGAACACTGTATCAGTCAAGCTTACAGACTATTTTATGAGATAAGTTTATGAATCTAAATGATTTGTATGCTCTTATAAATACAAAAGGTTTGTAAGTCTAGCTCTGACTCAAGAATCATTTAATCATGATGTTCAGGGTACGAATATATCGTTTTGCGGCTACAATTTCACCCCTTTCGGGGAACTTTTTCCATTTTTTGTCGAACCTAAGCGCGGGCGAAATCCCTAGGAGGTTCAACACGAAGTTCTCAAACCTTTATCTATTATTGATTTTAGAATTTTTAGAAACAATCATAGTTCATCTTTAGCTACTAATTTAGGCTTTTTGGGATAATATTTAATACCCTTAGCAAAAGTAGAACTAAAAGTAACTATAGATAAAGGTTTTAACGGGCAGAGTTGCTTCGACTCTCCTGATATGGGAGATGTTGAAAGGATTCCCGATACAAACTTGGGCAAAAGACTCTATAATTTGCCCCAAGAAATGAGCAGAGGACTGAAAATTATTGGGGAAAACTAATTATCGCAGTCCTATTTTTTTTTGACATTAATTCTTTAAATCTGATTTTTTGGGCAATAATATTTGCACTTTTAAAAAATCGAAACTAATAAATCGCTGTAACACCTATAAAATCGTTGGAGTTATGCAGTTTTGTGACATTAATTCTTTAAATCTGACAAATAATTCTTTAATGTACAAGAAAACATTGATTTTATTAAAGTGGCGGGAGGCGGAATTGAACCGCCGACACGAGGATTTTCAGTCCTCTGCTCTACCGACTGAGCTATCCTGCCAAGAGAATTTATTTCTCACGCTAGATAAGCATAACAAAATTATTAATTTGTGGCAAGAGCTAAAATTAATTTAATTTGGAATAACAGGATCTTCCAAGACATTCTTCTAAAGCATCTAACAATTCCCGATCCACAAAAGGCTTAGTCAGATAACGAGTAGCACCTAGATTCTGTGCTAGTTGCCGATATTTACTACTAATACGAGAAGTGAGCATAATTACAGGTAAATAAGCACCTCGTAATTGGCGAGTTCGACTGAGAAACTCTAAACCATTCATTCTTGGCATTTCTATATCCGAAATTACGGCTTGAATATGCTCTCCTTGTTTGAGTTGTTCAACACCTTCGATACCATCTCGACATTGAATCACTCGATATCCTGCTTTGCGTAGACTGGTAGAGAGAGTTTGCCGAATTGTCAGGGAGTCATCCACAATTAATACTGTGGGTAAAGTGGGAACATTGAGAGCAGGAGGAATAAAGACATTTCCTTCGCTAAAGTGTAGCCATTTATCTACTAAAGCTACAGAATTGAGTACCGGAATGATCCGACCATCTCCTAAAAGGGTACAACCAATTAAACTAGGAGGAGGGGTGATCGCACCATCAAAGGGTTTAATTACTAGGTCTTGTTCCATTAAAATTTGTTCAATTCTCAGAGCTACTATTTCTGTGTTGTTAGAAAGTAGTAGTAGGGGAATTTTATGGGAGTTTTGCCAATCTTTACCAGACAAGGGTTTACTAGGATCGACGGTGCGGGGATAACGATAGGAAGAAAGTAAAACTTCTGGACAAATAGTGACTTGTTGTCCTTGCCACTGGTAATATTGTTTATCTTTCTCTTGGTGAATGTCTTGTTTATCAGCTAAAACAATAGAGACTAAGGAATCTACAGGAATAGCTAACAGATTACCAGCTATACTAAAGACTAATAATTTGACAATGGTTAGGGTTAAGGGAAGACGGATCATAAAAGTCGTACCAATGTTTAGTTGAGACTTGACAGTGATAGTTCCTTTTAAGCTTTCAATTTGATATTTAACCGCAGATAATCCCATTCCTCTTCCGGCAAGACTACTTAACGCATCAGCAGTAGAAAACCCAGAGTCAAATAAAAATTCTGATAGTCGGGATTTGGGTAAATTTCTCGCTTCAGTAGTGGATAAAAGATTTTTGGTAACAAGCGATTCCCGAATTTTTTGCCAATCAATCCCTTTACCATCATCTTTAATTTCGATGTAAGTATGATTTCCTTGGTGACAAACACAAATTGTCACTTTTCCTTGAGAGGGTTTATTAAGGCTTTGTCTGATTTCTGGGGTTTCGATGCCGTGAGCGATCGCATTTCGCACTAGATGGACTAAAGGATCGTAAAGTTTTTCCAGAATCGCTTTATCAATAAGAGTATTTTCCCCTTGGAGTTCTAGTTTTACTTGTTTATTGCTGCGAATCGCAATATCTCTAACAGTGCGAGGAAATTGAACTAGTAAATCTCCTATGGGGAGCATACTAGCTTGCATTAGATTATTCTGGATTTTTTTCACAGTTTTCTGGCGAGATTTGCGTATTTTTTCAAAACCTCGGTCTAAAAAAGCTAAATCTTGTAATCCTTCCCCTAATTGTGCCAACTCTTCTAAAATATTTTGTAGGGAAGTTTTCAGATATTGGGTATTAGAGTTATTAGATAAAGCTTCACTTCTGATTCCCTCAGATTGCCATCTATCATTAGGTAATCGCTCTGCCCAGAGTTTAAGATTTTGATTTAATTGTTTAAAGCGGTTATACCATTGGCTAAGAGAAGCGAGAGTTTCCCCATGTTGTTGATTTTGTAATAAAAAACGGTTGTCTTCTGTGACCAACTCTCCTACTAAATTATGGAGCAATTCTAAACGAGAAGCATCCATTCTAATTCCCAATGCTAGAGAAGGTATTTTTTGTCCCTTGTCGGGAATTAGTTGGTCTTTAGTAGATTTAGAATCAGTAACAGTATCTTTATTAAAAGTTTGATTATTATTCTCTGTGGGGATTTTTGCTAAACTAGATTTTATAACTTGAGAATCAATTATATCCTCTTTTATATCTTCCGATGCTGTACTGATACTAGCACTGACTTCTGAATGTAAAACCAGAGAAGTAACTTTTTCTTGTTCAGTAATAATATGAGAATTAGTAGTTTGAATTTGAGTAATGGCTTGATAAGCTGTACGAAAATCCCCTAAAGCTTTTTCTCCGATACTAATTACTGATTCTGGGTGGTTATGGAGTTGCTCCAGAGTATCATTAGCAATGGTTACAAAATCCTCAACACCAGATAATTGTGCTAATCCTCGAAAAATCGTAAATTGTGCTTTTAATGCTTCTAAGATATCTGTTTCATCAGGACTAGATAATATTACTGCTAAACGCTCTAATCCTTGGTCTATTTCTCTAGCAAAGGGAAAATTAGCTACTCCTTGATGATTAGTGGGTTGAGCTTGTAACTTGGCTGTTAGTTCTTGAAATACAGAATCAGCTTTAGCGATCGCATCTTCAGGATCGCTTCCTCCTGTATGGATTTCAGCCAGAAGAGGGGATTTAAGGCGATCGTAACCTTGTAATAATAACTCTTCCAACTCGAAATCTATCTCTATAACGTCTTCATACAGAGTTGTAAAAGCATTTTCTAGATCATGAGCAATTTGTTTAATATGATTCAAACCTACACAAGCTGCACCCCCTTTAATAGAATGGGCAGTACGCATCAGATTATGAATTTTTTGAGTACTACGATCTTCTCGTAGTTCTAACAAACCTTGTTCTAAAGATTGTAAGAGTTCTACAGCTTCTTGCAGAAAAAATTGATAAGATTCACGGGGTCGGAAGTCAGATACCATTGGAATTATGAAGTTAGGAGTAGTGAGTAGCTTTTTAGCAAGTAGCTTTGCGCGCAAGTAGCAAGTAGCGAGTAGCAATCAACAATTAACTACTAACTACTAACCACTAACCACTAACTAATTAACCTTAAATTGAGTCACACTTTCTTTCAATTCTTGGGCTACTCCTAGCAGCTTGTTGAAAGATTCTGCACTGGTGACGGATTTAGCAGAAGTATGTTGAGCGATTGTTTCTACTTCTTGCATGGTTTTAAAGACAGAAGCAGAAGTTCTAGCTTGGGCTGTGGCTGCTTGTGCCATTTCTTCGACTAATTGACGAATTTGACCACTTACTTTAGAAATAGAAGTGAGTTTTTGTCTAGTGGTTTCTACTAATTCTGTTCCTGCAATTACCTGTTCTCTTCCTGCTTCCATTGCGGTTGCAACTTGATTGGTTTCGGTTTGAATTTCCTCTAAAATCTGCTCGATTTCTTTGGTTGCTGCGGTGGATTGTTCAGAGAGCGATCGCACTTCTTCCGCTACTACGGCAAAACCTTGACCTTCAGTAGATGTACCGTTAGCTTCAATAGAGGCATTAAGGGCTAAAACATGGGTTTGATTGGCTAAATCCCGAATTAGGTTAACTACACGGGAGATTTTTTGGGATGCTTCTCCTAAGCGTTTAACTTTTTCTGCTGTTTCTTCTACTGTTTCCTTAATTGCCATAATCCCATCTACAGTGCGATTCATGGTGCGATCGCCATCTTCTAGGGAATTATTGGCTTGTTGTACCATTTGCTTTGCTGCTTGGGCATTTTCTGCTACCCCTTGAATTGACTCCGCCATAGCTTGAATTTGTCCTAGAGCCGTAGTTATAGCTTCTGCTTGACGGGAAGCTTCATTAGAAAGACTATTGATGTTATTTTCTGAACCATGAACAGTCTCAATAACTGCACCAGAAGCAGATTGTACTTGCAACACAATGCGCTGGAGATTTTCTAGAGTTGTATTGAGAAACTTGGCGACAATACCGATTTCTCCTTCTGTAACTTTTGCTCTCACAGTTAAGTTACCAGTAAATGCATCCTTAACATCTTTTACTAAAGCTTCGAGTTGTTTTCGGATCGCTTCTGTCTGATGGCGTTGCTCTTGAGAGGCTTTTTCTGCTTCCGCACGGGCTTCTTCTAGTTTGCCAATAAAGCTAATATGATCTAGAGCGTATTCAGTTTGGGTTGCTAGCTCCGAAAAGAAGTCAATTTCCGATTTTTGCCAAGCTCTAGGAGCAGAACATTGATGAGCAATCAGAAGAGCAAATAGTTTATTATCTTTGCGAATAGGTGCAACTAAGTTAGCTTTGACATTATACTGTTCTAGAGTTCGTAAATGACAATCGGTCATTCCTGGTTCACGATAGATATCATTAATGGCTTTGACTCGACCATTGCGATACAAATCTACATAACGCCCTTTAAAGCAAGGGTCATCAATACGCACATCCAGAACTTTAATAAAACCTTCTGCTACTGATTCTGCTACCATCGTACCGCTCCAGTCACGATTAAATTTATAGAGCAGTACTCTATCTGCTTCTAAGGCTTTTCTTGCTCCTTGAACAGTGATGCGGAAAATATCATCTTGTTCTAGGGATTGACGGGCGCGGAAGGCAATATCACCGAATAGTCTAGCTCTACCAGCCGTAGCTTGAATTTTATCAATAAAGCTCAGTCTATCTACCGCATATTCTACTTGAGTTGCTAACTGGGAGAAGAAGTCAATTTCTTCTGGTTCCCAAACTCTGGGACGAGAACAATGGTGAGCAATTAATAACCCCATTAATTCCCCATCTTTTCGCAAGGGTGCAACCAGATTAGACTTAACGGCATATTTTTCCAGAGTTCGGATATGACATTCTGTTAACCCTGCTTCGGTACGAATATTGTTAATGGCTCTGACTCGTCCATTCTTATACAGGTCAACATAACGCCCTCTAAAACAAGGGTCTTCAATACGCTCTTCTAGCACTTTGGGGTATCCTTCCCCTACGGATTCTGCTACCATTGTGCCACTCCAATCGTGATTGAAACGATATATGGTAACTCGATCGGTTTGCAACAAGTCTCTCGCGCCTTTGACAGTAGCATTAAAGACATCATTCAAATCCATAGTTTGGCTCGCACGAAAAGCGATATCTCCGAAAAACCAAGCTCTTTTAGCAGTTTTTTCCTGTTCCTGCACAAAATTAATATAGTCAACACCATATTCAATTTCTGTCGCTAGCTGGTTCAGAAAATCAATATCATTTTTTTCCCAAACTCTCGCTCCTGAACAATGATGAGCAATTAATAAGCCCATGAGCTTTTCTTTTTGGCGAATGGGTACTACCAGATTGGCTCTCACTTTATACTGGTCAAGCATCCTGATATGACAGTCAGTAAGTCCAGGCTCTTGATAGATATCGCTGATGGCTCTAATCCTTCCTGCTTGATATTGTGCCACATGGCGATCGCGGAAACAAGGATCGCCAATGGTTTCATTCAGCACTTTGGGGAATCTCTCTGCTACAGACTCCGCTATCATTGTGCCACTCCAATCATCATTGAAGCGATACACTACAACACGGTCAGTTTCTAACACATCCCTCCCCCCATCTACCGCAGTTTGTAGCAAAACATCAAGATTTGCTGTCTGACGAGTGCGAAAAGCAATACTACTGAATAGTTGTTTTTGTTGGTTAATTTTAGTTTGTTCTGATGCTAAGATTTGCAGTTGACCTGATAACTGATGCAGATTGCTTCCTAAAATTTCTAATTCATCCAGTTGTTGATTGCCGATATTAATATCTAGTTGTCCCTGTCCTAGCTGATTAACTACATTGTTGACTCTAGAAATTTCTTGATTAATTTTACGGCTAAAAATCACTGCTGTTGCTCCTGCTACTAGGGATGCAATCGCACTACCCAAAATCAAACCAACAAAGTGATTAGTATAGTAATAGCTGCTACCTCCAGCTACCGCAGCCGAGACAAAACTAATAGCGGATGCACCTAAAGCAATTTGGTTTTTCAGCCCTAAATTTTGCCACCAGTTATAATCCTTTCGAGGGTTTTCCAGTTGATTAATCGAATTCAAACCATTATCAGGAGATTGATTGGCGGATAATTTGATTTGTTTAGCCAGAATGTCGGGAGATAAAGCCACCTTGGAATCTCCCATAAAAAAACTATTGTTATAAGAGGAGTTAGATTGACTATTATTTTGGGTCATATCTAAAAACAGCAAATGAGAAACATATTACCTATAGTTCCCTGAAATGCCCTAAGTTATAACAATTCTGGGTGGCTTTTCCCAATCCCCATCACACAGTAATCAGTTAGTGGTTAGTGGTTAGTAGTTAGTAGTTAGTAGTAGTAATCAGTAAGCAGTATTCAGTATTCAGCAATTAGCTTTCCTCATCCCTCATCCCTCATCCCTCATCCCTTATTCCCTATTCCCTATCTCGAAAAGGGTGTAAAATTCAGGAATCCTTATTACCATAAGGGTGAAAGTCCCTGCCCACAGTTCTAGTGGTGACAACTTAACCCAACTCCTATTCAACTATGGATTCTTTTTTTTTAATAATAACTGCTGCTTTTTTAGAAAAAGGTCAAAAATTAGTGGCTCAAAAAGGTGCTATTAATCCTAATGATCCTGAAGCTTACTTGAAGCGAGGTCTTGTTTATGGTGAGGAAGGAAAATTAGAATTGGCTTTAGCTGATTTTAATCAAGCTATTGCTCTTGACCCTAATAATGCTAAAGCTTACCTTCTTCAGGGTATTATTTATAATGAACAAGGGAAATTAGAATTAGCTTTGGCTGATTTTAATCAAGCTATTGCTCTTGACCCTAATGATGCTAAAGCTTACTTGTTTCGGGGTGAGATTTACGGTGAACAAGGAAAATTAGAATGGGCTTTAGCTGATTTTAATCAAGCTATCTCTCTTAATCCTAATTATGCTGAAGCTTACTCGAAGCGAGGTCTTGTTTATGGTGAACAAGAAAAATTAGAATCCGCTTTAGATGATTTTAATCAAGCTCTTTCTCTTGACCCTGATGATGGTCAAACTTACCTTCTTCGGGGTATTATTTACTCGAAGCGAGGTGACATTGAAGCAGCACGCTCAAATTTCCAGAAAGCACAGCAATTATCTCTGGCTCAAGGTAACACTGCTCTTGCGAAAAACACTGCTAATGAGTTGCAAAAAATAGAGCAATCTTAGAATATGCCAATGGTTGCCTAACCCCGATCAATCCCACTGATATTGAATCATTTGAATGTACATAAGAGTTTGCTCATATCCAGCTAGATTTCCTTGATCCAAGAAAAGTTTGGCTGCTTGTTGCAAATCGTCTAAAGCTTCTTGCTTATCTCCTAACTGAGCGCGAATAAACCCACGATTGCCATACGCTTCAGCCAGATTAGGAGCGAGCTTAATCGCTGTGTTATAATCAGAGATCGCACTAGGTAAATTTCCTAGTTCCGTGTGTGCTTTACCTCGATTGTAGTAAGCATCAACAAAATTAGAATCAAAACGCACGGCTTGGTCAAAGTCTGCTAATGCTAGGGATAGACGACCTTGTTGTGCTAAGGCTACTCCTCTCCTATTATAAGCCTCAGCATGACGGGGAGAAACTTCTAGTGCCAGATTAAAATCGGCGATCGCTTTTTGAAAATTACCCAAGCCCAAATGTAGCATTCCTCGATTACAGTAAGCTTCAATATGCTGAGGATTCAGAGTGATAACTTGCTCAAAGTCAGCAATCGCCCCGTGGTAGTCACCGCTCTGGGCTTTCTCTACACCTCGCTCGTACAATTTTTGGACATTATGTTGGTCAGTAGGAGAAATAGCTAGTGTTGGTCGAACGAAAACTAACAGCCCTCCTATAGTCAGTACTGTTCCTAGTATGATGCCCGTTGTTTGAATCGGTTTCATGACTCGATTATTCTTGCTCTGACTGATAGCCAGAAATTTACCTCTTAATACCATTCTAGTACAGGACTGGGAAGGGGATTGCAATCGCGCTTTGGGTCAAATCAGCTATTTGAGGTTATTTTCCTTCTAGATGTAGTTGGATTAGACTCAGATCTTGCACCTCATGAGACAAAAATCAAAACCAAGTCCGTTTAACCAAGGAATAATAGAGAACAAGCTATAACTATCTATATCCCTGAATTTCAGCTATTCCTTAACTCATCAACTTTTCAAGGTGCAAGATCTGAGTATTAGGCATATTCACTACTACTCGTTCTTTCGTAAGAAGTACCCCGAGAGAAATATTGGACTTGCCAGAAATTAAATACATAAGTACTAAAATTAGTGAGACTTTTGAGATCTGCTCTGAAAATCTTGGGAATTTTTCTTTAGATTTTCTTTATTTACAATTAGTTGGCTTTAGAGCTAATTTATAGTTAATTTAGTCGGTTGATTTAATTATCCGATTTAAGTATTTTTAAATATTTGATTCAGGAAACAAATAAAATGAATGATGGAACCTAAAACTATTTGTGAAACAAGGTATAAATTGTTAGAGGGTTTCTGGTACTTATGAGGTAAATCTTGTTGGAGGTTCTAAGAAATAAGTAATGGTCTAGTTGTTAACAATTCTCCAATCAACTTTTCATCAATTAACAAAAATCAGGGTGCTCGACTGTACTTTAGTTAAATGAAAACTGTTTTAAGATTTAGTTGACAAACAATCTCCCAATCAATCTACTTACCATAAAATATACAACTTCAAATTTTACTACATTATAAAAAAAGTGGAATTATCATGACACAGTTACATTAAACATGGCTGTTCCGACACACATTCTCCTTCCTTTCCCTTCGGTTTGAGAAGAGTAAGTGATGGGTAAGATTTAAGTAGGCGCGTCCTGGGACTCTATATACTTCTTACAAAAGCATCGGAAAAAGTGCTTCTGCTTGTCTGTTATAACTATAGTATCTGGCGGAAGAACAGGGCGTAGTAGCAAGGGGTGTGGCAACTTTGACTTGTCTTGTTGCTAGTTGGTATAGGAAAACATAAATTAATTAGGTGTGAGTTGCAAGCTACATCCGCACCCTTGGAGTCAGTGATTGACTTGCTCCCGTTAATTTGGTTTTTTGAGGAGCAGGAGGTCATTACCTGAGCCAAATTAATTACCAATTTTGTTTGGTTTTCCTGTTCCCCTTGGTCATTTTCCCAATTTTGAACCATTGGTCAAAAGTTAAGAGATAACTTTATTGTGACCTAGTGATCTTGAACTGAATTAAGGTAATTTTGCCCAACTACTTAAGAAAGGTATTGTGTCGGATTAGACTTTTGTTTGTATTGAGGTAAGAAGTGCATGACTAAAAAGTCGCGTACTTTGTCCTGTCGATAATTAAGTAATTGTGGGTAAAAACTTGGACAATGTAGTCCTTTCATAAGTCGTCACGTGGAGTATCAAAAAATGACTACTGGTTTCGATTATTGCTTCGACAAAGAGTACAAATTTTCGACTTTGATAGACTTGCTGAACTACAGAGTGAAAAATCAGCCTGAGCAAACAGCTTATAAGTTTCTCCAGCATCGGCGCAAAAAATTTGATAGGCTGACATATCAAGAATTGAACCAACAGGCAAAGGCGATTGCAAGTTCGCTCCAATCTTTAGTGGCTAAAGGTGAACGAGCCTTACTATTGTATCCGCCAGGTCTAGAATTTATTGCTGCCTTCTTTGGATGTTTGTATGCGGGAGTGATAGCTGTTCCCGCCTATCCGCCTCGGCGTAATCAAAATATGTCGAGACTGCAAGCACTCGTAATAGATGCCCAGGCTACGGTAGCTCTAACTACTACATCCCTTTTGACTAACATCGAGAGTAGCTTTGCCCAGACTCCAGAATTTAAGGTTTTGCGCTGGCTAGCTACTGATAATATTGCTGGTGAACTGGCAGAATCATGGGTAGAACCAGAGGTAATGAGTGACACCCTAGCTTTTCTCCAGTATACTTCTGGTTCTACGGGAATGCCGAAGGGGGTGATGATTACTCATGGTAACTTGCTGCACAATGAGCAAATGATTAAGAGAGCATTTGCTCATACAGAAGATACTATTGTTGTCGGTTGGTTGCCCTTATTCCATGATATGGGATTAATTGGCAATGTCTTACAGCCTCTGTATCTGGGAAGCCCCTGCTTCTTGATGTCGCCAATGGACTTTTTATCCAAGCCGTTTCGTTGGCTACAGGCGATTTCTCGCTATAAAGCAACCACCAGTGGCGGTCCTAATTTTGCTTATGACCTCTGTATTCGCAAGATTACGCCCGAACAGCGAGCTAGCCTTGATTTAAGTAGCTGGGAAGTAGCTTTTACAGGAGCAGAACCAGTTAGAGCCCAAACCCTAGAGAAATTTGCCGAGACATTTAAGTCCTGTGGTTTCCGCAAGGAAGCGTTTTATCCCTGTTATGGAATGGCTGAAACAACACTGTTTGTTACTGGAGGGTTAAAAACCAATTTTCCAGTCATACATCAAGTTTCAGGAACAGCCCTAGAGAAAAATCAAATAGCAGACAGTAAGGATAAAGACAGCAATATTCGGAAAATTGTTAGCTGCGGTCAAACTTGGTCAGATATGAACATTGTGATCGTCGATCCCGAATCTTTAACTCGGTGTGAAGGCGATCTCGTCGGCGAAATTTGGGTATCGGGATCAAGTGTGGCTGGTGGCTATTGGCATCGCTCTCTAGAGACAGAACAGACTTTCAACGCTTACCTGGCAGATACTAAAGAAGGACCTTTTCTGCGGACTGGTGACTTGGGATATATGAAAGATCATGAATTATTTGTTACTGGTCGCCTCAAGGATGTAATTATTATTCGGGGACAAAATTATTATCCCCAAGATATTGAACAGACCGTAGAAAAAAGCCATCCTGCATTGCGACCAGGTTGTAGTGCAGCATTTGCTGTAGAAGTCAAAGGCTCGGAACGATTAGTAATAGTCCAAGAAGTAGAACGCAGCTATTTACGAAAACTAAATATGAATGAAATAGTAGACAGTTTTCGAGAAGCAGTTACCGCAGAATACAGTTTGCAAGTTTATGCCACCGTATTAGTTAAACCAGGAAGTATTCCCAAAACTTCTAGTGGCAAGATTCAGCGTCATGCTTGTCGAGCTAAATTTTTGAATGGAAGTTTAAATGTAGTGGAGGATTGGAGCGAAAATCCTCAGTTTAAAGCTGAATTTCTCCATCTTCAGGCTGAAATTGAATCTGTATTCCAAAAATTGCCCACTGCCAAACAGACAAGCAGGTTAACTTAAATGCCAACTAGCTAGTTGAGCCAACTCAGTAAAAACAGTATTAAAACCATAAAGAAAAGATTAAGAAAACAATGGAAATCAAGAGTATCCAAACAATGTCCACAACTGTCAAAAAACTGCCCACTCAGAGAGAAATTCAAACCTGGATAGTCAATTATGTAGCGGAACTTCTAGAAGTAAACCCAAACAGAATTGATGTCACGATACCTTTTGACCGCTATGGATTAGATTCTTCTGCTGCCGTGGGACTGGCTGGCGATTTAGAAGATTGGCTAGACCGAGAACTAGATCCAACCTTACTTTACGACTATCCCACCATTAAGACATTGACTCAGCATTTAATTGAGTCCCTATCGGATTAAAAATTCAGAAGCAACCGTAGTTTCTGTAAATTTTCAACGAGAAGCATCATGAAGAACAACACTAAAGTATTACTTCAGCCAAACCAATCTTCCAATCTACCTAAACATTTTCAACTAATTGAAAAAACTTATCAGAGCAATATTGACTCTGACTACACCGAGAAAATCGCCGACTTAGGTAAAAATTTTGACTACAGTAGTAACAGCAATCGCTATTGGGTAAATCCAGAGCTATCAACCTTTTATGGTACGCCGTTGTACGAGGAAGCCTCTTCTTCCCAAAAATTAGCACTCAATCATCTCTATTGGGTAGGGCAATACAATCATACGGCAAACTCCGAAGCCAACACCATGCTCTACAATCAAATCACCGAAGGAGTTTTTGCTCACTTTGACGATTATAAAACCTTGTGTCAGGAGCTGGATTTTGAGACTTCTCAAGAACGTTACCACATCAAAACATTTCAGAAGATCGGTTACAAGACAAAAATAGCTCTGCTAGGAAAATCGAGTTTGGGTAATCCCCTCTCCCAAAAATCAAACAAATTAGGTCAGTTAAAAGACCCCGTTTGGATTAAGTTTCTCAATTCTTCTTTAGATACTGCTAGGGAAGCTACCTTTCGTTTTCTCACCCGTTTGATGCTTGGTAGTAAGACTAATTCCTATTCTCAATACCTACAAGAACGAGACAGTGGATCGATTCCGACAACTACTGGTGGTTTAGCAGAGTTAACTGGTTCTCCCACTGCTTTTAAATTTTTTACCCTCAACTGGGGTAGTTCCCCCTTCTTGGCATCACAATACTATGCAGTTCGTATGATTGCCAATATGTCTTTAAAAACATACGAACATCAATATTTCAAACACTTCAAAAAGCTAAAGAAAGCAGAAGAATCTATTCCTACTCCCACGGCTGTTTCTTACTATCATTTATTGGATGAATCCTTTCACACTACTATGTCTCAGGTAATCGCTCAAGAATTATACCGAGACTTTCCTCAGCCAACAGCATACGAAAAATTTGTGGCTAATTTGACTATCTATTTAGCACAAAAGGGAGTTTTAGGTGGTCTTTCTGGAGGTTTACCAGCTGTTTTTCGAGACGATGTTTCTTTTTTCCTGCCATTCTACAGATTATTACAGTCTCCTCTGTTTGAGATGTCTTCTAAAGAAGCACTTCAATGGATGGAAAAATGTTTGTGTAGAGAACACGAAGGATTTCACGTCAATCTCAAGTATCATCAAAAGTTGCTTGGGGAATTCCGTCGCTTTTTCGATCCTCTAGACTATCTTTGGCCTGTTAACCGCGAAATGCAGATTATGGCTTCAGGAGCATCGATCGATCGGGCTGTTAAAAATAACATTAAATCTTGGAAGCGTTTCTCTCGACAAGTTGCGGGTTAAATACCACTCATATTGTTAGGATAATTTCATTACATTTCACCTTAACAAAAAAGATGTTACAAAGTCTTCAAACACCAGATATCGGTCGATCACCGTCGCAACTAAAACAACCCAAAAGTTCTGCTTTACAACTGATTGAAAAAACCTATCACAGTAATACCGACTCCGACTATACCGAAAAAATTCAAGAGTTAGATCGCAGTTTCAAATATACCGATGTCAGCAATTATTACTGGAATGCGCCCGAACTGTCACTGTTGTATGGCACTCCACTATACGAACAGGCTTCTGAAGCGCAAAAGATCGCCCTCAATCACCTATATTGGTTTGTAATGTATAATTTCACTGCTACCAGTGAAACTCAAACAATTGTCTATAACAAAATTACAGGTGGAGTTTTCGCCAATATTCCAGGCTATGAAACTGTAGCCAAAATACTAGATTTAGAAAGCGAACAAGAACTTTCCCACATTCACGTCTTTCGCAAAATTTGCTATCAGATGCTCAAAGCTTTGTTGGGCAAGGAAGCTTTCAAAGAGCCACTTAAAGGTAAATTGTATAAGTCCAATTATCAAAGTTGGGCAGAAAAAGCATCCCAATACCAATACTACGCTTTACGTTTTCTCGCCAATCAGATGCTCAAAGGAAAAGAACAATACTATTCCCAGCATTTAAAAGAATTAGAACAAAAAGATAACTTTCCTCCTGCCTTTAGTACGGGATTTATGGGAGAAGGATTAGCCCCTAGAGCCTTGCTACAATTTTTTAGCTTTAATTGGGGGCGATCGCCTTTTTTAGCCAGTCATTATTATACACTGCGCTTTATGGCTAATTTGGGTCTTAAGCATACCGAACATAGCAATTGTAGGTACTTTAAAAAATTACAGAAGCAAGGAGATTTTATTCCTACACCCACAGCAGTTGCCTACTATCATTTTTTAGATGAGGCTTTTCACACTAGCACTTCTCGCTTTATGGCACGGGAACTTTATCGAGATTTTCCCCAACCTACAGCCTACGAGAAATTTGTGGCAAATTTAGCCTTTTACAAACTACAAAACCGCATTTGGAGTGGTCTTTCGGCAGTAGTACCTGACAGACATCGCCCCGATGATTATTCGGTGATGAGCTTTATCTATAAAATTCTGCGGTCCGACACTTTTGGGATGTCAGCTAAAGATGCCCTGTTTTGGCTAGAGCAATCCTTGTGTGAAGAGCATCAAGGATTTCATCAGAATGTCAAATTTCATCAAAGTCTCTTACAGGAGTTTAGTCGGACTTTTAGTAGCTTAGACTATCTTTGGTCAGTCAACCGTAATATGAAACCGATGGCTTCAGGAGGAAAGATCAATCGCGCCATACAAGGAAACATTAAAACTTTTCAGCGGTTTTCCAAGCTAGTTGTTGCTTAAAACGATCTTAGTAAATAAGAGTCTATATCGATCTCGCCAGAAAAATTCACTTTTTCTACATAGGTATTTTAGTATTCTTTCTCTGATTTATTTCTCGATATATGTAACGTCCTTAAAACTAATAGGTAGACAATGGAAAACATTGCAATTATAGGTCTGGGATGCCGTTTTCCTAAGGCAGAAACGCCAGAAGCATTTTGGCAACTTATGAGTAATTGCATAGATGCAATTACAGAAGTTCCAGTCGATAGATGGGACGTGGATAAGTTTTACGAATCCCAACCTGCTACCCCAGGCAAAATGAATACTCGTTGGGGAGGATTTTTATCCCAGGTCGATGGCTTCGATCCTCTATTTTTCAATATTTCTCCCAGGGAAGCAGAACGAATGGATCCTCAGCAAAGGCTGTTTTTAGAAACTGCTTGGGAAGCACTAGAAAATGCTAGTCTGGCAACAGATAAATTAGCTGGAACGCAGACGGGAGTATTTGCTGCTATGGCGGTGGTCAACTACGATCAATTACTCTATAAAAACGTTACCGATCTGACGCAAATTAGTGCTTATGACGGTATAGGTACTACTTTGAGTTTAGCTTCTAGTCGCCTTTCCTACCTATTAGATTTAAAAGGACCTAGCTTGGCAATTGAAACTGCTTGTTCTTCTTCTTTGGTAGCAGTCCATTTAGGCTGTCAAAGCTTGCGAACTAGGGAATCTAATCTCTGTATAGTTGGGGGGGTGAATTTGATCTTGACACCAGAACTCAACATTGTTTTTTCTCAAGCTCAAATGATGTCCCCCGATGGACGTTGTAAGACTTTTGATGCGGATGCCAATGGTTATGTTCGAGGCGAAGGTTGTGGGGTAGTGATTCTTAAACGTCTCTCAGATGCTTTGAAAGACAAAGATAACATTCTGGCCGTGATTCGAGGCTCTGCTGTCAACCAAGATGGATTGAGCAACGGCATTACAGCCCCCAATGGCCCTTCTCAACAAGCAGTGATTCGTCAAGCTTTAAAAAATGCAGGGGTGAAACCAGCAGAAATAAGCTATGTTGAAGCTCACGGTACGGGAACTCCTTTGGGAGATCCGATTGAGGTTAAGTCCTTAAAAACAGTGCTTATGGAAGAGCGTCCGTCAGATCGACCCTGCTTTATTGGTTCGGTTAAAACTAATATCGGTCATTTAGAATCAGCAGCGGGAATAGCGGGATTGATCAAAGTAGTTTTAGCTTTGCAGCATCGAGAAATTCTGCCAAATTTACATCTGAAGCGATTGAATCCCTATATTCGACTTCAGAAAACCCCTATATCTATTCCTACTGATAAACAAAAATGGACTGTAGAAGGTGGGACGCGCCTAGCGGGAATTAGTTCCTTTGGTTTTGGCGGAACAAACGCTCATGTAGTGTTAGAAGAAGCAACTATCCCAGAACCAGAAACTACAGAAAGCAGAGAACGCCCCTTACAGATATTAACCCTTTCGGCGAGAAGTGATCGCGCTTTAGAAGAATTAGCACAAAAGTATAGCAATTTCCTCGATTCCAAGCCCGACATTTCTCTAGCAGATATCTGTTTTACCGCTAATACTGGTCGCACTCACTTCGAGCGTCGTTTAGTTGCGATCGCCAAATCAAAAACTGAGTTACAGCAGTCTCTTCAAGCATTTACTGCGGGAGAAGATACGGAAAGCATAACCACGGGATGTTTAAGTGTGGGAAAACCTCCTCAGATTGCCTTCCTTTTTACAGGACAAGGAGCGCAATATGTGGGTATGGGATGCTCACTATATGAAACTCAACCCACTTTTCGTAAAACTTTAGATCGCTGTGGGGAAATATTAAGCTCCTATTTAGATAAACCTCTGCTAGAGATAATATACTCCCCTAAACCCACACCCGATATAGACCAAACCCAATATACCCAACCTGCTTTATTTGCCCTCGAATACGCTTTGGCAAAATTATGGCAATCCTGGGGTATTAAACCGACATTGATGATGGGTCATAGTGTCGGTGAATATGTGGCAGCTTGCTTGGCAGGGGTTTTTAGTCTAGAAGATGGTCTAAAATTGATTGCTGAACGAGGGCGTTTAATGCAATCTCTGCCTCAAGATGGAGCAATGGTTTCCCTGTTAGCCGATCCAGAACAAGTTATTAAAGCCATTCAGTCTTATGATGGAGAAGTTGAGACCGCAGCATTTAACGGGGCTAAGAGCATCGTAATTTCAGGCAAACGAGAAGCTGTTTATCATGTGGCGAGCCAGTTTGAAGCTCAAGGAGTTAAGACCAAAACCTTAAAAGTTTCTCATGGGTTTCATTCCCCTCTAATGGAACCGATGCTGGAAGATTTTGAACGGGTTGCCAGACAGGTAACATATTCACCGCCCCAAATTGACTTAATTTCCAATGTTACAGGGGAACTAGCTACAGATGAAATTGCTACACCTGAATATTGGTGTAATCATGTGCGACAGCCCGTAAAATTTGCTCAGGGGATGGAAACGTTGGCTCAACAGGATTGCAAAATATTGCTCGAAATCGGCTCAAAACCAATTTTATTGGGTATGGGTCGTCTCTGTTTATCGGATATGGATGCCGAAAACTATACTTTTCTTCCCAGTTTGCGACCCCAAAAACCAGATTGGCAGCAAATATTAGAAAGTTTAGCTCAATTATATCTACAAGGTATTGCGATCGATTGGCAGAGTTTCGAGAGAGATTATCCTCAACGTCGTCGAGTAATACTACCGACATACCCCTTCCAACGTCAGCGTTACTGGATTCAAAACACTCCAAAGCGTCAGAATATCTCATCTCCAGAAACAGACTGGACACCTCTATTTTCTCTTTTAGACCAAGGAAAAATCGAACAGCTTAAAAGTCAGTTGGAAACAGTAGAAACACTGTCAGCAGAGGAAATTAAATTACTGCCTAAGTTGCTAGAACTTATAACCAATAAGCACCAGCAGCAAAAAACAACAGTATCTAAAGATAATACCAATAGAACTAGCGATCGCTCTAAAGGCAGGGCATCGGGCGATCGCACTCTAGCAATTCCTGCTTGCGATTCTCTGATGCAGCAACAAAACTGGCATCAACAACGAGATGAACTTTTAGCTGCTCAACCAGAAACAAGGCGACAATTGTTAAAGCTGTACTTTGGTCAAATACTAGCCAAAGTAATGAAAATCAAACCCTCCCAACTAGATTGGCAACAGCGTCTTTCTAGTCTGGGACTGGATTCTCTCATGGCTACGGAGCTAAGAAGACGTATCGAACAGCAATTTAATATTTCTATTCCCGTAGAATTTTTAGCCGAACTCAACCTAGAACAATTTTTAACTCAACTGCTGTTGCTCATTGAAAAGCATCATGTGATGGAAAATCGAGGCGGTTCCAATCGGATAAGTAGATTGGCAACAGTAACTAAAACTGCTACCAAACAGAAAATTGAAGATAATCTGTGGGTAATTTGCCCTCAACCAAATTCTCAAGCTCGCTTACGCCTATTTTGTTTTCCCTATGCTGGTGCGGGAGCATCTATTTTTCAGACATGGAGTGATCGACTGCCCTCAGAGATAGAACTCTGTGCAATACAGCTACCTGGAAGGGAAAGCCGACTCAGAGAATCTCCCCCAACCCTTCTCAAGCCAGTAATTCAAACCCTCCTTCCCCTGCTCAAGCCTTATTTAGACCTTCCTTTTGCCCTATTCGGTCATAGTATGGGGGCATTACTGAGTTTTGAACTGATCAGACAACTGCGTCGTCAAAATTATCCTCTTCCCGTTCATTTATTTGTTTCTGGAAATAATGCTCCTCAGTTACCCGATCTCAAACCCCCCATTCACCGCTTGCCTGACTCTCAATTTATCGAGAAAATCAAGGATTTCAATGGCACTCCCGATGAAGTTTTGCAAGATACAAAGTTAATGCAACAATATCTACCTGCATTACGGGCTGATTTTGCCATTTTAGAAACTTATTTTTATGCCAATGAGCCTCCCCTTGACTGTCCGATTACTGCTTTTGGCGGATTAGAAGACCCCAAAGTAAGTCAAGCAGAACTGACCGCTTGGGGACAACAAACTAAAGCAGACTTTAACTTACAAATGTTTGCTGGCAATCATTTCTTTTTACATTCCGCTCGTCAGGAATTATTAAGAGCCATATCGACCCAGCTAGAGCAAAGATTTTTAATTTTGAATTAGGGCGTGTCATCAATTAGAAAAAAAGTGCTTTTTGACCCATTTTCACGACCTACTTTGTCGAAAAATAACCTACATAGCTCTGCTATCTAGAACATTTTTTTCCTTGTATCTCGCAAAAATAGCTTCAAAAATCATCTTTCCCCTTAATTGATGACACACCCTAGATAAATTTTTTGGAGTAATTCTTATGGTTTATATTGTGACGACATCTACGGGATTTCCCGAACATTATTATCCCCAGGAAGTTCTGGCAACAGCACTAAAAAAGTATTTCCTGGCTATGGATTTAGAGTTCGATCTAGAGACGATCGATCGCTTTTTTACCAATGTCAAAATTAACGGACGCTATTTTACTTTTCCCCTCGATTCTTTCTACGACCCCCCTGGAGTGGCTCAAGTAGCTAATGAGGCAATTACCAAGTGTCTTAATGTAATTGAAACCACTGTAACAAAGTTATTAGACAAAGCAGCTATAGCCCCCCAAGATATATCTCAACTTACCGCTACTACCCTAATTGCTGCTACCCCTGGATTGGATGCGAGATTAATCAACAGAATCCCCTTTTCTCCCGAAATTAAAAGAATGGCTCTGACTGGGGTGGGCTGTATGGGTGGTGCTTTTGGTTTGGCTCGGGTCGCTGATTATTTAAAAGGACATCCTACAGAATCTTCTGTGTTGTTTGCAATGGAACCTTCTTCGGGATTGTGGCAAGGTTCACTACAAAGAGATTTATCTTACATGATTAAGCGATTGCCTGAAGAACCAGGAGTTTACAGCGATATCATCATGACGATTGTAACTGCTGCTCTATTTGGAGATGGTTCCGCAGCAGTTTTAATGGTGGGTGAAGATCATCCTTTGGCTCAACCAGGTCAACCTCGAATCGTTGATACCCGCTCGATTATTTTACCTAATACGGTTCATCTGATGGGAATGGATTTAGTGGACACGGGGACGCGCAATATTCTCCGACCAGAAGTAGCGGATTATGTCAAAGTTGCCCTGCACAAAACCATTGACCCCCTCCTTGCCGACCATAACCTGTCAACGGACAAGATTGCTCGCTGGATGGTTCACCCTGGAGGACCCAAGATTATTAAAGCCGTTGAACAAGAATTTGGACTCGACGAGCAAGCATTACAAGGAAGCTGGAATGCTTTAGCCGAAATTGGCAATATTTCCTCGCCAACGGTACTTTATATCCTCGATCGCACTTTAGCAGCAGAACAACCTTCCCCAGGGTCTTATGGCTTGCTGTTAGCAATGGGTCCTGGTTTTTCTCAAGAAGCAATCTTATTGCAATGGTAAGGAGTATCTAAATCATGTTGACTAAATATATCTTTATGGTAATTGTCTTAGCCGTTATCGTACAGCGACTCTTAGAAGTCCGTCATAGCGATCGCCATAAAGCAGAAATTCTGAAAAGAGGTGGACAAGAACATGGGGATAACTTACTCGGTGCAGTCAAAGTACTGCAAGTAAGCTGGTGGATTGCCATGATTGCTGAGGTTTGGTATTTTGACCGTCCTTTTGTTCCCGCTTTAGCTGCTATTGCCCTAACAGCTACCATAGCAGGACAAGTTTTACGCTATCTATCAATGCAAGCTTTGGAGTGGCGGTGGACTCTACCAATTATGACAGTCCCTGGAATGCCTGTAGCCGAATCAGGACTTTATCGCTATCTGAGACATCCTAACTGGTTGGGGGTAATCCTAGAAATTGCCTTTTTACCTTTAATTCATAGTGCCTATGTTACCGCGATCGCTTTTTCTCTGGCTAATGCTTGGTTGATGAGTAAGAGAATTCAAACTGAGGAACAAGCTTTATCTGAAAATAGTAATTATACTGCTGCATTTGCCAATAAACCCCGTTTTATTCCCTTTATTGGCTCCAGAAAAGTAGCTAATAATCCTCAGTAATGTAAGTATTTTTTGTGTAGTTTTAGTTAATACTTAATATGAATAAGAAAAAAGTTGCTGTCATCGGAGCGGGTTTAGCAGGTTTAGTTACCATCAAATCTTGTCTCGAAGAAAACATGGAGGTTCAAGCCTTCGAGAAATCCCCCTATCTTGGAGGTAACTGGAAATTTAAAGACCCAGGAGTCAGCGTTTTTCGGAATACCGAACTAACCTCTTCAAAGTATTTAACTGCTTTTTCGGATTTCCCGATGCCCGAAACCTATCCCCACTTTCTGACTCATCAACAATATCTTGAATATCTTTTGTCCTATGCTCGTCATTTCGATCTCGAAAGGCATATAACCTTTGAAACTTCAGTGGAGTCGGTGGAACGAAAAGGGGAAAAATGGTTAGTGCGGGTTAGGGACCACCATGAAACTCAAGAATATGAGTTCGATACTGTTGCCGTATGTACGGGACTGAATGAAGAGTGGAGTTTCCCAGAAATTGAAAATATGCAGGCATTTAAGGGAGATTTTATTCATTCATCTGCCTATAAAGATAATAGTTCCTTTCATGGCAAAAAGGTTGTGGTGATCGGTGGAGGAGAAAGTGGGGGAGATATTTTAAACGAATTATCCCAAGTAGCAGATAAGGTAACTCTCAGTCTGAGAAGAGGTGTATTTATTATGCCGAAACTGGATCCCATGATGACTTTACCAGGAGACTACTTTCATCACCGCGCTACTTATCATTTGCCACCGAGTCTCTATTACGCGATCGAAACTGGATTTCAAAAATTGTTTACCTTGATCAACCGCCAGCAAAAATCTTGGCAAATTCGACAAAAATTAATTGACTTATCTGGGGGAAGTTATCATCAGCAATTTATTACCAAGTCAGATGTTTTTATGGATGCCTTGGCAAAGCCTCAAGTCGATCTAAAACCTGCAATTAGAAGTTTTACCACTGATGGTGTTGTTTTTAGTGATGGTAGCAAAATTGAAGCAGATACGGTAATTTTTTGTAGCGGTTTTAAAGTTAAGTTTCCTTTTTTGCCCATCCCTAGTGAAGGGTGGGATTGGGGTAAACTCTATAAGAAAATTTTTCATCCCGATCTGCCTAATATCGGTTTTGTGGGATTTGCCCGTCCCAACATCGGTGCAATGCCTCCAGTTACCGAACTCCAAGCTAGGTATTTTGCTGCCGTAGCTAGTGGCAGGGTTAGTCTTCCCGAACTTGCCGAGATGGAATTAATTATCGCCCAGGATGCCCAAAAAACTGCCAAGTTCAAGCCTTTGGTTGCCAATCGCGTTACAGGAATTGTTTCGTTTGTGCCGTTTATGTACGAACTAGCAGAACTAATTGGTTGTCGTCCTGTTCTCAGTGAACTAGTGAAACGACCTAAAGTGTTATGGAGTGTCTTATTTGGCACGGTGGCAGCCCCCCATTTTCGTCTTTGTGGCTCTCATGCCAATCCTGCTGCTTTCGAGATTATCGAGCGGGAAGGACTACACTTGCGAAAATTGAAAACTCCTCAAGAAAAGCTGTTGTTTTTGACTTTTCAATTGGTTTGGGGCTTAGGTGGCTTAGTTGGTTATCCCATTTTTAAAGTATTTTCCATTTTACCTGGTGGGACTGCTTTAAAACCAGAATTAGATTTTTAACTCATATTTTGATGATCTTGTTATTGGAAAGGCAAAAATTAGTAAATTTTGAACGGAAATTTCTCTTATGAAATTATTACAGCATCGTTTAAAACTGATGCTCAAGACGAAAAATATTTTAGTACCAGTTCTAGTTTGGACGGTTTGGTTACTGCTGATGACATCGGGCAACAGGTGGAATTTATTCCTCGATAACTGGTTTATGTCCGTCACTATGGCTGTTGGTTCGTTTATTGCTGGTTCTACTAGCGAAGGGGGTGGCGCAGTGGCATTTCCCGTTATGACCTTGCTATTTGATATTAAGCCAGCCGTAGCCAGGGATTTTTCGCTGATGATTCAGTCTGTAGGTATGACGGCTGCTGCGATCGCAATTTTCCAAAACCGTATTCCTATCGAATCCCGTGCTTTAATCTTTGCTGGACTTGGAGGAGCGCTGGGCATCATTTTAGGTCTGGAAGTTATTGCACCATATCTTCCAGCCGTAGCAACCAAAATGTTTTTTGTTTCTCTGTGGTTGAGCTTTGGTGTGGCATTACTCTGGATGAATCGCGATCGCCAAAGACGACTGTGGCAGCGTATCCCCGACTTTAAACAACATGATGCCTTAATTTTAATTGCTGTCGGCGCGATCGGCGGTATAGTTAGCGCGATTACTGGAAGTGGATTGGATATTCTCACCTTTTCCCTACTAGTTTTAGCATTCCGTATTGATGAAAAAGTTGCCACTCCTACCTCAGTTATACTCATGGCTAGTAATGCTCTTGTCGGGTTTTTGTGGCGGTTACAGTTCAGTGCCAATCCTATATTGAGCGACACTTGGAACTATTGGTGGGTATCGATACCAGTTGTGGTTATTGGTGCGCCCATGGGTGCGAGATTTATTGCCAAGCGATCGAATATATTTGTGGTTCGCCTACTTTTGACTTCCATTATTATTCAATTTAGCGCAGCATTATTAATCTTGCCCCTAACTACCCATCTAATTCTCTTTTCTATCGCTACTTTTTTACTAGGTTCTGTTTTATTTCTCAGTATGATTTATGGAGGCAATCAACGCCCATCCCAGAAAAAAATTGTACGTTTCCAAATCCAACAAGATTCAGAAAAGGAAAGTATCACAATTTTAAAATAAACAATTATGTTACAGGTTTACTATCGCATTCTGATTTCAGCTTGGAAAACATTTGGATTGGGGCTAATTTTTTGGCGTTGGTTGTTGTTCTTGCCCCTGTTCTTATTATTTACCCATTTCACTCTTTTTTTAGACAAAATATTTTTTCCTCAATACCAAAAAATTCAAGTTAAAAATCCCGTATTTATTATTGGGAATCCTCGCAGTGGTACAAGTTTTTTACATAACTTACTCACACAAACAGATGATTTCGTCTCCTTTAAAACTTGGCAAATATTTTTTCCTGCTCTAACAGCGAGAGTTTTAGTTAAACCGATTATTAATTATCTAATTCGCCATAATTTAACTGAAATTATGCCTGAAGAAAGTGGTCATGGGCTTTATTTAGATCGAGTCGAACATGATGAATTTTTATTTATCCATAAACTCGATACCCAATTCCTACTATTGTTATCACCATTAGGTTTGGACGATCGCGACTATCCCGAACTCCGCTTATACGATCAACAGCCAGATTCCCGCCGTTATAGCTCAGTCAAGTTCTTCCAAGAATGTTTAAAACGCCAAATTTATTACACCAAAAAAGAACAAGTAATTGCCCACATTCATTTTTCTACCTGTCGCATTAAAACCCTATTAGAAACTTTTCCCGATGCTAAATTTATTTATTTGGTACGTTCTCCCCAGGAAACTATCCCTTCTCATCTCACTCTTGAGTACAACACTTTTAAAAATCAAAAAAGACTCAATAATATTCCCGAAAATCAATTAAAACGTTATTTTGAGCGTAGGTATCGCTACGATATTGAACTTTATCGCTATTTTTATGAACTACAACAAAAAGCCGAAATTCCTCCAGAAAACATAATGGTATTGTCATACGATCTACTCTGCTCGGACTTAGCGAAAAGTTTTGCTCAAATAGAGGACTTTACGGGAATTAAACCAAGCAATGAATTGCGACAAGTCCTTAAAAAACAAGCTGAGAAACAAAAACAATATCAACGCAAACATAAAATTATCGACCTACAACAATTTGGGTTAAGTAAAAAGCAAATAGCTCAAGATTTTGACTTTGTTTTTGAGGAGTATAACTTCGCTCAAAATCCGCAACCCAATGTAACTGTTTAAACTTTAAACCAATTCCGAGCATTTCCCATAAAACGAGAGGAGTATCAAATATATGAACCATCTAGTTTTTGATGTGGCTATTGTTGGCTATGGTCCAGTCGGAGTAATTGCAGCAAATTTGTTGGGAACATACGGAATCAAAACTGTTGTTTTCGAGCGCGAAACCGATGTCTATCATTTGCCCCGTGCGATTGGATTTAACCACGAAATTATGCGTATCTTTCAACAGATCGGTCTATACAAACAGATCGAATCTGTTGCGACTCCTGTTGATGGAGTTGAGTTTTTAAATAGATCCCATCAGGTATTGTTCGAGATTGAATTAAGTAAAACTTGCCTCACTCATGGTTTTTCACCCAACTATGTTTTTTATCAACCAGATCTAGAAACTAAGCTCAGAGAAGGAGTCAACCGCTTTGACTGTGTAAGGGTGCATCTAGGGCATACTGTTGAGGGTATTTTTCAAGACCAAGAGGGCGTTACTGTTGACCTTCGCGAGAGAGGGTGCGATCGCACTTACCAAGTTCGGGTAAAATATGTTTTGGGTTGTGATGGCGCGCGGAGTACAACTCGGCAACTAGCAGGAATTAAGCTGCATGATTTTGGTTTTCATCAAAGACAACTGGTAGTTGATACTTTATTAACGGAAAAAGTAAACCTTCCCAGTAAAGTACAACAGCTTTGCGACACTAGAAGACCAGGGGTGTTTGTCCACTCAACTAACAATCATCGCCGTTGGGAATTTGTTTTAGACAAGAATGAAATAAAAGAAGAGATGGAGCGGACAGAAAAGGTACGAGAATTACTCTCTACCTATTGGATCGATCCCAACAAGCTCAAGGTTATTCGTGCTGTAGTTTATCATTTTCATTCCCTAATCGCTCTGCAATGGCGTAACGAGCGCATTTTTATTGTCGGTGATGCTGCCCACCAAATGCCCCCCATTTTGGGTCAAGGTATGTGTTCTGGTATCCGAGATGCTCAAAATCTCTGCTGGAAACTGGATTTAGTTTTGCGGGGTCTAGCACCAGACAAGCTTTTAGATACTTATAAAACCGAACGTTTGCCCCACGTTCAAGAAATTGTCAAACTAGCAACACGAGCATTTAAAATTTTTAAGACTCGCAATCCCATTTTTGCCCTGGTACGGGATACGATGCTGCGGATTGTGCAAGGTTTTACCAGCAAAACCAAATTTCAAAACCTGGGGTCGGATATGCCACCTTTGAAACAGGGTATTTTAGCTAGTTCTGCTGACGGCAAACAGCAATCAGTGGCAGGACAAATGTTTATTCAGCCCCAAGTACTTACTTATACAGGAGAGTTAGTTTTACTAGATCGCGTCTTAGGAACTGGTTTTGCTATCTTGGGACTCAATAACAATTGGTTGGATGTCATTACCCCTGAATCTAAGGCTTTTTTATCCAGTTTATCCACTAAGTTTGTTTGTGTTGTTCCTGCTGGAGCGGGCGATCGCATAACCAAGTTCACTGATGAGATTGAATTTATTGAAGATATCAGCAATCAAATTACTGACTGGTTGGCAAAGCAACAAAAAGAGATAGTAATCATTCGTCCAGACCGATATGTTTTCGGCGTTGGCGATCGCAACTCCCTCAACTCCATAGTAACCCAGTTAAGGTCTTTATTAATCGGCGATCGTCGCCTAGCAATCAATTATCAATTATCAACTAACTATGATAAGGGGGAACAGCAGTTAGCCCCTACTAACCACTAACCACTAACAAAATTAGAAGATGGTGAAATATGCTGCAAGTTTATTATCGTATCGTCGTATCAGCCTGGAAAACATTTGGTTTGGGTGCTATTTTCTGGCGTTGGGCATTATTTATGCCGATTTTTATGGCTTTTACTCACTTTACTTTATTTTTAGACCGGATATTTTTTCCTCAATATCGCAAAATTCAGGTTAAAAAGCCAATATTTATTATCGGACACCCCCGAAGTGGTAACACCTTTCTCCATAAATTACTGACACAGACAGATGAATTTGTTGCTTTTCAAACCTGGCATATTCTCTTTCCCTCCCTCACCGCTCGTGTTTTGGTTAAACCCTTCATTAATTACTTAATCAAAAAAAATAAATCTTCCCTCATACCAGATCGAGTTGGACATGGAGTTGCCTTAGATAAGATCGAAGAAGAAGAACTGTTATTTTTTCACAAACTCGATACCCAATTTGTCTGGGCGAGATCGCCTTTAGGATTTGATGACCAAGAAAACCCTGAATTTCGCTTTCACGATCTTCAACCATTGTCTCGTCGTCGCAATTCAATTAATTTTTTTAAA